>Ga0115008_10000011_pt1 | contig 100409 bp, 83 predicted proteins | sample FraStrMetagenome_FD_87164 | JGI IMG/M metagenome (GOLD analysis project Ga0115008, IMG submission 87164) | Marine eukaryotic phytoplankton communities from Arctic Ocean - Fram Strait ARC3M Metagenome | ecosystem: Environmental > Aquatic > Marine > Oceanic | place: Fram Strait | collected... | reverse complement strand
AGAACCAAACTTTCTTCTGGTTTGTCTTCTGATATCTTTTACAACTGCCTCAGCAGTTCTTTTTCTTGGTCTTCCTACTTTTCCCATTGTATTTACTTTTTAAGATTTGATAAAGCCTTGAAAGACGTCTTTCAAGGTAATAAACTGTTACTTAACTTTATCTCTTAAGTGGTAAACATTAGGCTGACATTTTACAGGCCAGACTACATTGAAGTTGAAGAAATTAAGTGAAACATTAGAAATACAGATTAGTTAGATCTACCAAAACATTACCCAACTAAAAAGGGAGCTTCAAATGAAGCTCCCTTTTCTATGTTTAATGACACTTAATTAAGCATCAATCTTAGCATATTTAGCATTGCGTTCAATAAATGCTCTACGAGGTGGAACCTCGTCTCCCATTAACATAGAGAACACTTGATCACATTCAGCCGCATTGTCAATTGTAACTTGACGTAGGGTTCTGAACTCAGGATTCATTGTAGTGTCCCACAATTGTTCAGCGTTCATCTCACCAAGACCTTTATAACGTTGAATTCCTACAGACGAATCAGCTCCTGAACCTTTCATTTGTTGAATCAATTGGTCTCTCTGGTTATCATCCCAAGCGTAGTTCGATTTTGCACCTTTCTTAACTTGATACAAGGGAGGTGTTGCAATATAGATATACCCCAATTCAACCAATTCTTTCATAAACCTGAAAAAGAATGTAAGTATTAACGTCTCGATATGAGAACCATCGACATCGGCATCACACATAATGATGACTTTGTGATACCTCAACTTCTCTAAGTTCAATGCTTTTGAATCTTCTTCCGTTCCAATTCTTACACCTAATGCAGTATAAATATTTTTAATTTCTTCGTTTTCAAAAATCTTGTGGTGCTGTGCTTTTTCAACATTTAAAATTTTACCACGAAGCGGCATTATCGCCTGAAACAATCTGTCTCTACCCTGTTTTGCAGTACCACCGGCAGAATCACCCTCGACCAAGTAAATTTCACACTCAGCAGGATCTTTAGAAGAACAATCTGCCAATTTACCTGGCAAACCACTCCCTGACATGATAGACTTACGCTGAACCATTTCTCTGGCTTTACGTGCCGCCTGCCTTGCTTTTGCAGCCAAAAGAACCTTCTGTACAATCGTCTTAGCTTCGTTTGGATGCTCTTCTAAATAGTTAGCAAGCATTTCAGAAACACCCTGACTTACAGGTGCAGTAACTTCTCTATTTCCCAACTTTGTTTTTGTCTGACCTTCAAATTGTGGCTCTTGAACTTTAACAGAAACAACCGCAGTTAAACCTTCACGGAAATCATCTCCTTCAATTTCAACTTTCTCCTTAGCCAACATGCCCGATTCGTTTGCATATTTTTTAAGTGTGTTTGTTAGTCCTCTTCTGAATCCTGAAAGGTGTGTACCTCCTTCGTATGTATTAATGTTATTTACATACGCCTGAATGTTTTCAGAATACGAGGTATTGTAAGTTAACGCAACCTCTACAGGGATCCCATCTTTTTCCCCTTCAAAATAAATAACCTCAGAAATGAGTGACTCTCTATTTCTATCTAGATAAGTAGCAAACTCACGCAAACCACCTTTAGAGTGAAATACTTCACTTATGTGTTTTCCTTCATCGTCCGTTTCTCTAAGGTCTGTCAATGAAACCGTAATCCCCTTATTCAAGAACGCCAATTCGCGCATTCTTGCAGCAAGTGTATCGTAGTTGTATTCATGAACTTCAAAAATAGTGTTATCTGGTAAAAAAGTAACCTCTGTACCGGTACGGTCAGTAGTTCCTACTTCACGCACATCATATTGAGGTTTACCTATTTTATATTCTTGTTCAAAAACCTTCCCTCCTCTATGTACTGTTGCTTTCAAATCTTTAGACAAGGCATTCACACATGAAACCCCCACACCGTGAAGCCCACCAGAAACCTTGTATGTATCCTTATCGAATTTACCACCAGCATGAAGAACAGTCATAACAACTTCCAATGCCGATTTCTTTTCCTTACTGTGCATTGCCGTTGGAATACCACGACCATTATCCGTTACAGTAATTGAATTGTCAGTATTAATGAAAACGTCTATTTTATCACAATGACCAGCTAAAGCCTCGTCAATTGAATTATCTACCACCTCATACACCAAATGATGAAGACCCTTCGGCCCAACATCTCCTATGTACATCGCAGGACGTTTTCTAACAGCTTCTAATCCTTCTAATACCTGAATATTATCTGCTGCGTAATCTTGTTTTTTATTTTCTTCACTCATAATTTAATCTCAATTAAGGTTTATCACCTAAGAAGTCAATACCATACAAAAATAACGAACGAAAGTTGCATATAACAGCACAAAAGCCAAAAGAAAAGGGAACTTATCAACATAATTATTTACGAATTGTTAATACACTAAACTTTAACAGTTCTTCCTATTCTTTTTTATAAAAACGGTGTAAACATGGAACATTATTTGCTTATTTACGAATAAAGAAAGAATGAAACTTTACGCGCTAATATTTACACTGCTTTTTTGCCCATTAATTGGGGCAACTCAAACGAAGTTTGAAGGCAATTGGGAAGGTGTAATTATTCGAGCTGGACAAACTCCTAACCAAGGAACACTACTCTACTTAGAATTAAACGCTCAATCTAGCTCTTTTCAGGGCTATTCTAGAGAAGAAGTTTTAAACACGAACACATATGCCTTAAAAGGTGTTTCAGCTTCAAAAAATGGAGACACACTAAGCTTAAAGCAAGACTTTATAAAAAACACAAATGCATACAGAATAAAGTGGTGTAGGCTCAAAGCTGATTTGGTTTTCAATAAAAATACCGGATACCTTGAAGGGAACTACAAAAGTATTGATTGCAGGCGTGTAATGGGTAAGATCATACTATACAGAACCGACGTCAAGCTTGAAAAAAATGAAGTTCCTGAAAGAGGACAGTACTGGTTCGATGATTTCATATACGGAATAGAGGAAGGATTAAACGCTCCTGAAATTAGAATTAAAGAACGTGAAAACTTTGTATTTGAACCTGTGTTTTTTGCTTTCGATAAAGCGGAGATACACCCTGATCACATTGACTTTCTGAATGAATTAATTAAGGTAGTTAAAGGACACAGTGACCTACGTGTTCGTGTTGTTGGCCATACAGATTCTGATGGAACAGATGTGTACAATATTGATTTATCAAAACGTAGAGCGGAGGCTATTGTTCACTATTTTGTGCTTCACGGGTTAAGCGCAGACCGTTTACAATTTGACTTTAAAGGAGAAAAGGTGCCCATAGACACCAATTCAACCTCTCAAGGAAAACAAAAAAATCGACGTGTCGACTTCTCTTTTATTTAAAATTACTTTAACCTAACCCATGTTTGAGTTCTGTAGAATGGACCTACAAACCCCCTTACATTAAGCTCTTTTTTATTCTTTGGATTTAACCACATTTTCAGGTTGTATACCTTTCCAATTTTAGGGTCAACAATTGTCCCATTTTTCCAAACAGAACCATCCCAATCTAAATTACGCACAATCTGCATCCCTACAATTGGCTGATCTTTTCGATCGTCATCACACTTATCGCATTTAGGATCGTCTTCTCTCCCCTCTCTTGGGAATAAGTACAATATTTTACCGTATAATTTTCCATCCTCTTTATACAAGTTGACAATAGACTTTTTCTTGTTTGTCTCATCATCAATTGTAACCCATTTTCCAACACACGATTGAGCCATTGTGTTTAACGAAAATAATACTGCAAATACTCCTAATGCTAACTTCATAGTTTACTTTTTATTTATAAATATACAATTGTTTTTAAATTTAAGACTAGAACTCTTCAACTTATAGTAAATCAATAAAATTCTTTATAATCTGTTTTCCACTCGTTGTCATAATCGACTCTGGGTGAAACTGAACTCCATAAAACTTTGAATCACGGTTTTCTATAGCCATAATCACATTGTTTTTTGAACGTGCTACAACCTCATAATCTCCACCATCATCTACAGCCCAGCTGTGGTATAAACCCACCTCAATTTCAGAGTCAACACCACCAAACAAAGCGCCAGATTCAATCTGCACAACTTCTTTAACTCCGTGTTTCACAACAGACTGATTGTACAATTCCCCTCCCAAAAACTCACACATGCCCTGCATTCCTAAACAAACACCTAATACAGGTATGCTTCCTTGAGCAAAAGACAAAACCTCCATCAAAGCTCCTGCATCTTTAGGTAGTCCCGGACCAGCAGAAACAACAATACCGTCATACTTCGACATAGTATCAATTTTCACATCGTTCCGAACAACATCGACTTCAACATTAAAACCTATTAAGTAATGCTGTAAATTGAATGTAAACGAATCGTAATTATCTAGAAGTAATATCTGCTTCAAAAAACTCTTTTTTTTGTGTAAACTTGTACAAAAATAACAAGATGAAAAAGGTTATACAAATTCCTGACGCTCCTGCTCCAATAGGACCATATAGTCAAGCAATTTTAGTCAAAGATACACTTTATGTTTCTGGGCAAATACCATTGAATCCCAAAACAGGAGATTTAGTTGACAGTTCAATAGAAGCGTCAACGCATCAGGTTATGAAAAACATTATCGCTCTACTTACTGAAGCAGGAATGACCATTGAAAATATTGTTAAGTGTAGTATCTTTTTGAAAGACATGGACAGCTTTTCGAAAGTAAATCAAATATATGCCGAATATTTTCGTTCACTTCCACCAGCAAGAGAAACAGTTCAAGTGTCAAAACTTCCGATGAATGTTGACATTGAAATTTCGTGCATTGCTGTAATTGACTAAAACAACACTTGGATTCCAACCTTAAATATAAAATCAGTATTGTCATTGTAAACTACAATGTAGAATACTTCTTAGATCAATGCCTAGACTCTGTCCGTAAGGGAATCAAGGATATTTCAGCTGAAGTTTTTATCGTAGACAATTGCTCTGTAGATGGATCTATTGAGATGGTTAAATCCAAATACCCTGAATTTACACTAATTGAAAACAAAGATAACGTTGGGTTTTCTAGGGCAAATAATCAGGCCATAAGACAAGCTAGCGGGGAATACATTCTATTACTAAACCCTGATACCGTTGTTGAAGAAGACACCTTTAGCAAAACGGTACGTTTCATGGATGAAAGACCAGACTCTGGAGGGCTTGGAGTACGAATGATTGACGGAAAAGGAATCTTCTTACCTGAATCTAAAAGAGGGCTGCCTACACCACTTGTTGCTTTTTATAAAATTTTCGGTCTATCTAGCCTTTTCCCTAAATCAAAACGATTTGGACAATATCACCTAGGGCATCTTTCCGAATTTGAGAACCACCAGATTGATGTTTTAAGCGGAGCCTACATGTTAATGCGGAAGTCGACCCTCGATAAAGTTGGCTTGTTAGACGAGTCCTTTTTCATGTACGGAGAAGACATTGATCTATCCTATCGAATTACATTGGGAGGATATAAAAACTACTACTGCTCCGATACTAAAATTATTCACTATAAAGGTGAAAGCACAAAAAAGAGCTCCGTAAATTACGTTTTCGTATTCTATCGAGCAATGATCATATTTGCACAAAAACACCTGTCCGGCAACAACGCAAAATTATTTTCAATCTTAATTAACCTCGCCATCTATTTCAGGGCGTTTATGGCTATTTCACTTCGGGTATTGAAACGGTCATTTCTACCAACCATTGACTTTATTTATGTTACTGTAGGGCTATATGCATTGACGAATTACTGGAAAATGTCAAACATAGAGTTCCCCATGGAGCTAATTAAATATTCCATTCCAACCTATTCTTTAATCTGGATTTACACCTGTTTTTTTAATGGCGGATACGACACCCCACTGAAACTCTCAAAAACCTTAAAAGGGATCTTTATTGGGACACTCATTATTCTTTTAGCCTATGCTGTACTCCCTAAGTCTTGGCAGTTTTCGAGATTATTCATTTTTGTAGGTGCTGGGTGGGCAATGACTTATTTCTACATCTCAAGAAACTTCCTACACTTTACAATTGGGAAACATTACAAACTACGCACTAAAGGCTCAAGCTCTTTTGGTATAATCAACAATGATGATTCTGAAACCCGCAGAATAGAAGAGCTAATTAGACAAACGAACAACAACATATCAACAATCAACCAAATAAATCCAGATGCCATTAACACAATTGAAAATGGCACCTACAACGAAATCATCTTTAGCGCAAAAAACTACAGCTATAAAGAGATTATTAACTGGATGTCTGAACTTAACTTAGACCAAACAGACTATAAAATTGCACCCGATTCTGAAAACTATTTGATTGGAAGCAATTCAATTGACACACCTGGAGAACTTTACATCCTAAACCTAAACGCACTGGTTTCAAACGAAAACAAACGTAAAAAACGATTGTTCGATGTATTATTCTCATTCAGCGCAATACTACTCACACCTTTTTCTGTGTGGAACTTTGAAAACAAATTGTCGTTTGTGAAAAACATGATTTCCATTCTTCTTGGAAACCGTTCGTTTATTGGGTTTTCTGAGGACGTTTCAAAAAAAGACGTTCGTTTACCCAAAATAAAACCTGGAATACTTGTACCAGCAGACTTAATGGGCTTAGACGATTCAAAAATCAATGAAAAATTAAACTTGCTATACGCTAGGGATTACTCCATGAGAAAGGATTTTTCCATCGTATTAAAAGCCTGGAAAAAACTTGATACATAAAACCTTCCGCTCTTCTATTGTCAAAGAGGAAATTTCGACTATTTTTGTACTCATATAAACGGACGATTTACTACTACATATGTCACAGATAGAGATTAGACTTCCTAAAATGGGAGAAAGTGTAACAGAAGCAACAATTACCAATTGGTTAAAAAATGTTGGTGATACAGTTGAAATGGACGAACCTTTAGTTGAAGTTGCAACAGACAAAGTTGATAACGAGCTTCCTTCTGAAGCTGAAGGTACTTTAGTTAAAATTCTTTTTGAAGAAAATGACGTTGCACAAGTTGGCGATGTTATCGCTATAATATCTACAGATGGTTCTGCTCCTACTGACTCACCTGCAAAAGCAGAAACTCCAGTAGCTGTAATTGAAGAGCAAGTAAGCGCTGCTGTTGAGGCTGTTTCAGCGAACAACTCAGACGCACTAGCTAAAAACAGCCCTTCTGGAAAATTCTATTCTCCACTCGTAAGAAGTATTGCTGAAAAAGAAGGCATTTCTATGGCAGAATTAGAAGCTGTTTCTGGATCTGGTCAAGGTGGAAGAGTAACTAAAAAAGACATTCTTGGATACATTGATGGTGGTAGAAAAAATACAACTACTCCTGCAGCGGCTCCGGCTCCTGTTGCTACAAAGCAAGCAGCGGCTCCTGCTAATAATGGCGGCGGATTTTTAGCCAACATTAAAGAACCAATCGTGATTCCTGGACCAGATGATGAAATCATCGAAATGGACCGTATGCGTAAGATCATTGCTGATCATATGATCATGTCTACACATGTTTCTCCACACGTAACAAGTTATGTTGAGGCAGATGTAACAAACCTTGTAAACTGGAGAAATAAAGTTAAAAAAGGATTTAGCGAACGTGAAGGAGAAAACATCACTTTCACACCAATAATCATGGAGGCGATTGTTAAAGCAATTAAAGACTTCCCTATGGTTAATGTTTCTGTTTCAGGAAATCAAATTATCAAACGAAACAACATCAACTTAGGAATGGCCACTGCTCTTCCTTCAGGAAACTTAATCGTTCCTGTAATCAAGAATGCAGACCGTTTAAACCTTACAGGTTTGACAAAGTCTGTAAATCAATTAGCAAACAGTGCACGTAACAATGCATTAAAACCAGAAGAAATCCAAGGAGGAACTTACACTGTAACAAATGTGGGGACATTTGGAAATGTGATGGGGACACCTATTATCAACCAACCACAAGTAGCAATACTAGCCTTAGGAGCAATACGAAAAGTTCCCGCTGTTATTGAAACACCAGAGGGTGATTTTATAGGAATAAGACAAAAAATGTTCTTATCTCACTCATACGACCATAGAGTTGTTGACGGTGCGCTGGGAGGACGTTTTGTAAAACGTGTTGCTGAATACCTTGAAGCATTTGATATGAATCGTGAATTCTAACACACAAAATCATACAAAAAAGTCCGGTTATGCCGGACTTTTTTTTGTGCTCTACTTTCCTATTCTTATATTTACCCTATGAACATCAAACTAAAAAAATCCCTTGCTATCTTTGATCTTGAAGCAACAGGATTAAGTGTTACAAATGATCGAATTGTTGAAATTGCAATTGTTAAAATTGCACCAGATGGTAAACGATCTGAGTTTCACAAGCGATTAAATCCTGAACAAGCCATTCCGAAAGAAGTAAGTGAAATTCACGGTATTTATGATGAAGACATAAAAGACGCTCCTACATTCAAGCAAATTATACCTGAACTTGAGGCCTTTATTGAGAATACAGACATTGCTGGTTATAATTCAAATAAATTCGACTTGCCAATGCTAGCAGAAGAGCTACTTCGTGCAGGAAGTGAAATTGATTTATCAACCAAAAATCACATCGACGTTCAGAATATTTTTCATAAAATGGAACAGCGTACACTGATTGCTGCCTACGCTTTTTACTGCAACAAAGACCTTAAAAATGCTCACTCTGCAATGGCTGATGCTGATGCTACATGGGAAGTTTTAGATGCTCAAATTTCTAAGTATGACGAAATTCAAGATGACGTTCCTTTTTTAGCTAATTTTTCAAGCTATGGAAATGTCTCTCGTTTAGATTTTGCAGGCAGACTAGCACTAAATAAAGAAGGGGTTGAAATCTACAATTTTGGTAAACATAAAGGAAAAACCATTAAAGATGTTTCAATAGCTGAGCCTGGTTACTACGGCTGGATGATGGATGCTGACTTTCCTCGCTACACTAAACAGTGCCTTAAAAAAGCAATGGATAAAGTAAAAGCAGCTCAAAAAAACAAAGCTAACGCAGAAACATTCGACGATAAACTCAATGCTTTAAAGAATAAATTTAACTAGATGAAAATAATTTGTATCGGAAGAAACTACGCCAAGCATGCCAAAGAGATGAATGCTGAAATTCCTACGACACCCATGTTTTTCATGAAACCAGACATTGCATTGCTACGCCCTGGCACACCTTTCTTTTACCCTAAATTCTCAAAAGACATTCACTTTGAATGTGAATTAGTTGTAAAGATTAATCGTGTAGGGAAAAATATTGCCGAGAAGTTTGCACACAAATACTACTCAGAAATTGGCCTGGGCATAGACTTTACAGCTCGAGATTTACAACAAACATGTAAAAAAAATGGCCACCCTTGGGAAATCGCAAAAGCATTCGAAGGCAGCGCACCTATTTCAAAAGAATTTATCCCAAAAGAAGAATTAGACTTAGACAACCTGAGTTTTACACTAAAACAAAATGGTAAGCTTGTCCAAGAAGGAAATACAACGGACATGATTTTCAAAATAGATTCTTTAATCGCTTACATTTCACAGTTTATGACCTTAAAAAAAGGCGACTTGATTTATACCGGTACCCCTGAAGGCGTCGGGCCAATTGCTATTGGTGATGAACTTGTTGGAGAAATTGGTGATAGAGAACTCTTTAATGTAAAAATAAAGTAATTACTTCCCTGCCCCCTTAAAAATAATAAGCACCGTGTAGAGCATTATTTTAAAATCTAAGGATAAGGTTCTATTTTTAAGATACAACAAGTCATACTTCATTCGATCGAGCATCTGATCGACATTTTCAGCATAGCCATATTTAACCTGTCCCCAAGATGTGATTCCCGGACGTACTTTTGTTAATTCTAAAAACTGAGGTTCACGCTCAACAATTTGATCAATATAAAACTGTCGCTCAGGCCTTGGACCAACAAGCGACATGTCCCCTATTAAAACATTGTAAAACTGCAGAAACTCATCCAACCTAAACTTACGCATAAAGCGACCAATAGCAGTGATGCGCGGGTCACTTGATGAAGACAACTGAGGCCCATTTTTTTCAGAACCAACAAACATGGTTCTAAATTTAATGATCTTGAATACCGACCCATTTTTCCCAATTCGATCTTGCTTAAACAATATTGGTCCTGGAGAAGATGCTTTAACCAAGAAAGCAAGCACAACAAACAAAGGACTTAATAACACCAAAGAAATCACAGAAGATACAATATCAAAAAGACGTTTAAATGTACGTTGCCACACGGGCATTACTTCAGATTTCACCTCAATTAAAAGTGCGCCAAATATATTATTCATCTCAACAATCCCAGATAAAATGTCATACATATCTGGAAGTATTTTTATTCGAACATCTCCGCCTTCTAATCGGGAAATAATTTTTTTAAGTCGATCGTGCTCAACACTTTCTAAAGCAATAATAACCTCTTCAATTTCATGTTCACGCAAAACAGATTCCACTTGATCTATATGACCTAAGTAAGGTAAATCATCGCTCAACAGCTTATCGACTCCATTAAGGTTAATAAACCCTACAAATTGATGCCCAGTTCCTATTGGCAACCCATTGATTTCTTCAAAAATATCAACTGCCTTATCACTCCCTCCAACAATTAAGGTTTTGAACCCTGATTTTCGGTTATGGATTTGCTTTACGATGTAACTCACCAAAACAAATCGTGGGACAAATGTGATTGTAAAATGTACACCAAACAGTAATAACACAGAGTAATAGTACTGCTCATACCTATTGATTTCATCGTCCAAAAGAAATAAGAAGAAAATTCCAATAACCCCCATTAGTGTTGCAGAAAACGTGATACCCAATATTTTCAATCTGTGTAAACGTCTTGCGTCCTGATACGTTCCTTGCAACAGGTAAAGAAGCAACCAAGCAATAGGAAACAATGCTATCCCCATGTAAAAGGTATTATTCACCGTAAACTCAACGTTTTCAATGTTTGCTTTTCGTAAATAATAGAATAACGACCACGCCACTAAAGCCGACAGCCAATCTAAAACAATAAGAATAAAGGTTAAAAGTCTTGAATTCATCTAAAAGTGTACTGCTTTAAAATTGTCTATGTTTATTTCTGCTGAATTAACACCACTAGGCAGTAATGCATCTAAGGTAAATTCAAAGTAGTCTGCTGAAGTAGAACCTGAAACAACCTCCCTCAAATCAATGTATATTTTTTTCCACTCCACTTCACTTTCAAATTGTTTGTTTAGCCTAACTAGAGGATTCAGTAAGCCATCAGTTGTACTTAGCGCCAATAAACCTGTAGTAAGGTCTGCTGTATTGTGATAGTCTATCTCTAAATAGCAGTCTATTCCCTTAGGAAGACCAATAGGAATACCCGAAATACCTAAAACATCCGTTGATCCAACGTATAAATTATCCGTGTTATTTAACGATATACGCCCAAACTGCGCTCCATTAATCTCTGAATTAAAAACAGCAGGATCATTTGATGGCACGAGTGATGAGAGTGTCGCATTCCCATCAACAAAAGCATTGGAAGAGTTCTCAAAGTCTTCAATCCAGAACTCTGTTGATGTTGCATACATTGTTACAGGGTCAATATGATAGGTTTCATTCTTAACCAAATCAAGTGTTACTAAATAGGGCTCGAAGAAAGGATACTTAACCTTGGTTGCGGAAATACCGTTGTTATGTACACCTGCAATCATTCTAATTTCTTTTACTCCCTCAGACAACACAGGCACTTTAAAAGGAACCTCAAAAACACCAATAAGAGAATTATCTACATACAGCCAAACATCCTTAATGGCATGAGTTAAAACTCCCGGCTTATATTTATCTGCTGGGTTTTCATCAGGATTATTAACAAGGTCCCATGCTGTAACTTCAATCCAAACTGGGTCAGGATTGTTTTTTATACACGCTCCAGCTAAAACAAAAACAACTACAAATGATATTACTACTCTCATATTTTTTCGGTAAAAAAACAAAACGATAAAAATGCTTACTTATTGCTTAATGTTTGTAAAGATGAGGACTTGAGTTTAGCAACTATTTTTTGCGCTATATCTAAAGCTAAATACCCATCTTCTATAGGTACAACAGGTTCAGTGTCATTCACTATAGCTTGATAAAAAGTAGACAACTCTTCTTTGATTGCGTTGACAGGTTCAATGTCTGGCTTATCAAAAATGATTTTTTTTACTGGCTTACCCTCACCCATATCAAACACCATATCAAATGGACCTGGTTCAGATTCAAGGTCTTGCATACGTACAACCTCCATCTCTTTCTCTAAAAAATCAACACTGATATAAGCATCCTTTTGAAAAAATCGGGATTTACGCATATTTTTCATTGAAATTCTACTTGCTGTAAGGTTTGCAACACAACCATTATCAAATTCAATTCGCGCATTTGCAATATCTGGTGTATCACTAACTACAGCAACACCTGATGCAGATATTCTCTTAACACCTGACTTAACAACACTCAGTATAGCATCTAGATCATGAATCATTAAATCCAGCACAACAGGAACATCCGTTCCACGTGGGTTAAATTGAGCTAAACGGTGCGCCTCAATAAACATAGGACTTTCAAAATAAGACAATGCTGCCTGAAACGCAGGGTTAAATCGCTCAACATGACCAACCTGGGCTTTTACTCCAGCCTCATGAGCCAATTCAATTAACACCTTAGCTTCATCTACAGTTTCAGTTACTGGTTTCTCTATAAAAACATGCTTGCTTTTTCTAAGTACTTTTGAGGCGCAGTCAAAGTGTGTTAAAGTAGGCGAAACTACATCTACACAATCTACAGCATCTATTAGAGCATCAATCGTATCAAAACGCTTTATATTGAACGCCTCAATTGCCGAATTGGCATTGTCATCACTGGGATCAAAGAAACCTATAAGCTCAAACTCTTCACTTAATTCTAATAAAATTCGAATGTGAATCTTACCCAAATGTCCTGCACCAAGTACACCTATCTTTAACATAAAAAATGATTTAAAACAAAAGTAGCACAGTCTTGATATAGTTTGCTTAATCTAATCAAACTTTATCAACATACTTAACGTTAATAGAATCTAAGCCATTGGCTAAACACGTGTGTAAAAGGCCTCTATTAGCTCTTATTAATTTTTAATTAAAAAAAACACATAAACTCTAGCTATATATTTGAAGAATTACATATCTTTGCCCGCACAAATGGTGGTTGTAGCTCAGTTGGTTAGAGCATCGGTTTGTGGTACCGAGGGTCGTGGGTTCGAGCCCCATCTTCCACCCATTTTATTAAGGTCTTGAGAAATCAAGGCCTTTTTTTTGTTTACTCGGCACCGAGGGTCGTACCTCTGGCTATTCGACCTTCCCGGTCGAGCCTTCGTCTTCACATGCTTACGCACTTTCCTCTGTCTTTTTGGACTTCCCGTCCAAGCCATAGTCTTCACATGCTTACGCATGTTCTTATTTTTGGTACATTTGAAACAAAGATAAATAGACCATATTATTAATGGATGAGTTTGAAGACATTAGACCTTATCGAGACCATGAAGTTGAAGCAGTAATTAAAACCTTACACCAACAAGATGAGTTAATCATCGGCATGGCAAAGTTTCGCTTCCCTAAACTGTTTAAATATAGCCCAACTATTACTAAAGCTGTTGTTCGAATAGTTATTAAACACAAGTTAAAGTCAATCAAAACAATACTGGACATTCAACATATTGTTGGAGAAGAACTCAATGCCATTTTAAATAAAACAGCAAAAAAAGTTACCATCTCCGGATTAGACAGGCTAAACAAAGAGGATGCTTATTTGTTCATAGGAAATCACCGAGACATATCAATGGACCCCGCACTGGTAAGTTACCTACTCCACAAAGCAAACCACAACACGGTAGAAATTGCTATCGGCGACAACTTACTAAAGAAAAAATACATTGCAGATTTAATGAGGTTAAACAAAAGCTTCATTGTTAAGCGATCCTTGATTGGACGAGAAAAACTATTTGCCTTAAAACACTTATCCCGCTACATTCATCATCAAATAAAATCAGGACACAGCATTTGGATTGCGCAAAAAGAAGGACGCGCAAAAGACGGTATCGATTTTACAGAACCTGCAATTATTAAAATGCTTCAGTTAGGAGGGCACAAAAACGATGCAAAAACGAAACTAAGCGATGCTATCAACTCACTTAATATCATTCCCATTTCAATTTCATACGAACTAGACCCTTGCGATTCAATGAAAGCCAAAGAAGTCTATATGAATATGAATAATGAAACCTACACAAAAGATGATAACACCGATCAAAAAAGCATTGTTACAGGTCTTTTGAACCCGAAAGGAAACATTCACATTTCATTTGGAAAAAAAATAACCACAACCAAAGAAAATGCTACTGAAATAGCACTGGAAATTGACAATCAAATTATTGAAAATTACTTACTTCAAGCACCCAACTACATTGCTTACGAAAAACTCCAAACACTAGACGACTCCATTGGACCAAAATTAGAAGAGTTAACAAGCGAAGTTGCAATTCTACAAGAAGATCGGGACAACTTTGAAGCTAGACTTGACTTGATTGATCAAAAATATCAACCTGTGTTTCTAGCAATGTATGCAAACCCTGTACGAAGCAAATTAAACCTAAACAAGCTCAAGTAAAATAGTCCATTATGCAAAAAGAACTAACGGCAAGAAGCAACGGAAACTGCGAACTATGTAGTGCAGCAGAAGACTTAACTATTTTTATAGTTACTCCTAAAACTGGACAAAATAGCGATGAGTGCGTACACATTTGCAACACCTGTAACGACCAACTGACCGAAACAACGGAAATGAACCCAAACCATTGGCGGTGTATCAACGACTCTATGTGGAGCGAAGTGAACGCTGTAAAAGTAGTAGCTTACCGTATTCTACACCAATTAAAAGCTGAAGGTTGGCCAAATGACTTGATTGAGATGTTTTACATGGAAGAGGATACTAAAAAGTGGGCAAAAGATGGAATTCCATCTGAAGATGCCCTGATTCATCGTGACAGCAATGGTGCACAATTATCTCAAGGAGACACTGTAGTACTAACTCAAGACCTTAAAGTTAAAGGAGGAGGGAATTTTACCGCCAAGAGAGGAACTGCTGTTCGTAACATATCTTTAGTTTTTGATAATGCAGAGCACATTGAGGGTCGCGTAGAAGGTGTAAAAATTGTAATTCTAACGAAGTACGTGAAAAAATAATTCTACGCTATTTTTTAGTTTTAACTTGTTCCATTTTCTTTATTGCGTAACTTTGCATTCGAAAATAATTCAACACCATGAGTAACACTGTAGAAATTGAGAAAAGAAGAACCTTTGGTATTATTTCTCACCCTGATGCTGGTAAAACTACATTGACTGAAAAACTGTTGCTTTTTGGAGGTGCTATTCAATCTGCAGGTGCAGTAAAAAACAGTAAAATTAAAAAGACAGCAACCTCAGATTTCATGGAAATTGAAAAACAGAGGGGAATTTCTGTTGCCACCTCTGTAATGGCATTTAATTATAACAACAAACAAATCAATATATTAGATACCCCCGGCCACAAGGACTTTGCTGAAGACACATTCAGAACACTAACAGCAGTCGATAGTGTTATCCTTGTTATTGATGTTGCTAGCGGTGTCGAGGCTCAAACTGAGCGATTAATGGAAGTTTGTCGCATGCGAAAAACTCCGGTAATCATCTTTATCAATAAACTAGATCGGGATGGTAAAGAATCTTTTGACCTACTTGATGAACTCGAAGAGAAATTAGACATTCGAGTTACACCACTATCTTGGCCAATTGGAATGGGAGATCGTTTTAAAGGTGTATATAACATCTACAAAAAGAGCTTGAATTTATTTTCTCCTAATAAAACAGGTATTTCTGATGACATCTCTTCAATTAGCGACCTGAACGACCCGAGTCTAAATGAAATTATTGGAGAAACCGAAGCAGATGAATTAAGAGAAGAAATTGAAATGATTGATGGTGTTTATGATCATTTTGATCGTGAAGCTTACTTAAAAGGTGATGTTGCCCCTGTATTCTTCGGTTCAGCCGTGAATAATTTTGGTGTACAAGAACTCTTAAATGCCTTTTGTGAAATTTCTCCTTCTCCAAGAGGTAGAAACACTGACCTAAAAGCGATTGAACCTGCCGACCCTAAATTTTCAGGGTTTATATTTAAAATTCATGCAAATTTAGACCCAAAACACCGAGATAGAATTGCATTTCTCCGTATCGTTTCCGGAAAATTTGAACGCAATACTTTTTACAACCACGTTCGATTAAAAAAGAAAATAAAATTCGCCAATCCAACATCTTTTCTTGCACAAGATAAAAGCGTTATTGACGAAGCGTATCCAGGCGATGTTATTGGACTTTATGATTCTGGAAACTTTAAAATTGGAGACACCTTAAATCAGGGTGAAAACTTTATGTTTAAAGGTATTCCTAGTTTTTCTCCTGAAATATTTATGGAGCTCGAAAACTTAGACCCTATGAAGTCTAAGCAATTGGATAAAGGAATCCGTCAACTTATGGATGAAGGGGTTGCACAACTGTTTATCCAACAGCCTGGTAGTCGAAAAATTATTGGTACCGTTGGTCAGCTTCAATTTGAAGTAATTAGCTACCGTTTAGAGCATGAATATGGTGCTAAATGTAGGTTTACACCTAAAAACTACTTTAAAGCCTGTTGGATTACCTCTGATAACAGCGAGCAATTAGCAACATTCAAACGATCTAAAACAAGATACATCGCCTTAGATAAAGATGAGAACTTGGTTTTCTTGGCTGAAACACCATTCTTACTGACAATGGCAGAACAAGACTATCCAGACATTAAATTCCATAAAACTTCAGAGTTCAAGCTAGACGCTTAATCAGTAATACCCATAGGTATTTCTGTCAAATAACGAAGATTTCCATTTTCACGGTTTATTTCAGAATACACATGATCAATTCCATTGGTCAAGCACAAGTAGTCAACATCTAAATCAAAGTTGTACTGCGCTATCTGAAAAAGCGTTTCTTCATTTAAGGTAATCTTAGGGGCCTTACACTCAACAATCAATACAGGTATTTGATGCTTATTAAAAACAACAATATCTGCACGCTTCACACGGCCATTATAGGTTAACGGATACTCCGAGGCTATCAACCCCAAAGGGATTTTTCTGTCGTTAATTAAATAATGAATAAAATGTTGACGCACCCACTCCTCAGAGGTACAGACAAGGTCTTTTTTTCGAACAATACACCTAACATGTACAACTCCTTTTATCTTTTGTAGGCGAAGATTAGCCTTTGGTAACGTTAATGGCGTAATCACTTATTTCATCCCCATTAAAAGAAGCTCAATGTCCTTATACTTCAAATCAAACACTTCCCCAAGAACCTCGCTTGTTAACACACCTTTATAAATATAAACTCCTCCTCTAAAACCTGGGTCGTGAGAAATTAAATCTTTACACCCTCCTTTACTCCCCATATCTACAAGAATTGGGGAAAATATATTTGAAAGTGCAAATGATGCTGTTCGAGAAACACGGGATGCGATATTTGGAACACAATAATGAATGACTTCATGCGCTTCAAATGTAGGATTGTCGTGAGAGGTAACGTGCGATGTTTCAAAACACCCCCCTTGGTCTATACTCACATCAACAACAACAGAGCCTGGCTTCATATTTTGAACCATCTCCTCAGAAACAACACAAGGAGTACGCCCCAATGGGGCTCTTAACGCACCAATAACAACATCGGCCCTCATAAGTGACTTTGCCAATACCTTTGGTTGAATTACAGAGGTGAAAACACGCGTTCCCAAATCATTCTGGAGACGCCTTAGCTTCGAAAGTGAATTATCAAACACTTTAACTGAAGCACCCAAGCCCAAGGCGGCTTTCGTAGCATACTCACCAACAGTTCCTGCCCCAATAACCACAACCTCCGTTGGCTGAACACCAGCGATTCCTCCAAGCATAACCCCCTTCCCCTTACTAAAGGATGAAAGCAACTCTCCTGCAATTAAAATAGATGTCGTTCCCGCAATTTCGCCCATTGTACGTACAACAGGAAAAACACCGCTATCATCACGAATGTAATCCCAAGCAATTGCAGTAATTTTTTTCTCCATTAACTTCTGAAGAATAACCTTGGGTTGAACCGAAATTTGTAACGCCGAAATTAAGGTTTGATTTCCTGGCATCATTTCGACTTCTGATTCTGCTAATGGTGCAACTTTAAAAATCAAGTCACATGAAAATATTTCTTTTTTATCATAACAAATTTCAGCTCCAGCCTCACTATAATCTGTATCAGAAAAACTTGAAGCCTCGCCACTTTTAGATTCAACTTTAACACGGTGACCATTAGCAACTAAAACCGAAACGGTTTCTGGAACCAAAGCTACCCTGCGTTCTTGAAATGAAGTTTCTTTAGGAATTCCAATAAATAAGCTTCCTTTTTCACGTGCTATCTCTAGCATTTCTTCTTTGGGAAGTAAACTTCCTTGTCGCATTAAGTGCTTTAATATCTCTGGATCCGTAATCATGTCTCAACTGTTAGCGTTCGTGAATTATCTTCATTAACACGAATATACGACCAAATCACGTTGTCTGGCAAAAGATTTTGAATTTTTTCTGGCCACTCAATAAAACACATATCATCAGAATAAAGCATTTCTTCGATCCCAATATCAAGCGCTTCAGTTTCGTCGTTAATGCGATAAAAGTCAAAATGATTTAACCTCCCAAACATTTGACTATCATAAACATTAACCAGTGAGTATGTAGGTGACCCTTCAAGACTATCAACACCCATCGCTTGTAAAACAGCGGTAATAAAGGTTGTTTTACCCGCCCCCATATCTGCATTAAAAGCAAACACTTTTCGATGCCCTACCGCTTCAATAAACTCCGTTGCTGCTCTTGGTAAATCTTCCAATGAGTCAATCTTTATTTCCATTTATTTTGGTTCTAATTCAACATAAGGAATCAACATCTCTTCGAGTGAAATCCCTCCATGCTGAAAGGTATTGTTATAATAATTTACAAAATGATTATAATTGTTTGGATACACAAAATAATCTTGCTCTCGTGTAAAAACAAATGCCGAAGAAATTCGCCCTCTAGGTAAGAACCCATCTTCTGGATTTTTCACCTCAAACACCTGTTTTTCTTTGTAAGAAAGGTTTCTCCCAGTTTTATATCGTAAGTTGGAATTTGTACTTCGTTCACCCACAATTTTTACCGGGTTTGTTACACGTACTGTCCCATGATCTGTTGTAACAATCAATTTACGTCCTGATTCAGCACATTTTTTAACAATATCGTGTAAAGCAGAGTGCTCAAACCAAGAAAGTGTTAACGACCTATACGCTTGCTCATCATCTGCCAGCTCACGAATAACCTCCATTTCTGTTCGTGCATGAGAAAGCATATCCACAAAATTATATACGATTGCATTCAGATCATTTTCCAGTAATTGGTTAAAATTATCGACTAATTTTTTACCTGCGTTTAAGTTTGTGATTTTATTATAAGACCACTTCACGTTTCGTCCCAATCGCTTCAAATTAGCTTCAAGTAATTCTGCTTCATGCATATTCTTACCGCCTTCATCTTCTTCTCCTTTCCAAAACTCAGGATGTTTTTTTGCAATTTCCGTAGGCATCAAACCTGCAAAAAATGAATTTCGAGCATATTGAGTAGCCGTTGGAAGAATAGAATAGACAAGTTCTTCCTCCTTAATGCTATAGTATTTCTTAAAAATCGGACTCAATACCTTCCATTGATCAAAGCGAAGGTTATCAATAACCAAAACAAAAACACCTCCCTCATCAAGCTTTGGGTTAATCTTGTTTTTGAATAGGTCATGAACCATCTGAGGCCCTTCCTCTACTCCGTTTAACCAATCAAGATAGTTGCTTTCTATAAATTTACAAAACTGCGTATTCGCTTCTTTCTTTTGCATATTTAAAACCTCTTGCATTCCATTATCTTCAATGTCCGCAAGCTTCAATTCCCAATAAACTAAACTCTTATACAATTCAGACCATTCATCTAAATCTAAACGGCTATTCAACTGCATCCCTAATTCCCGGAACTCTTGCTGATAGTTTGAATTTGTTTTCTGAGAAACCAATTTACTTGAATCTAAATTTTTCTTTATCGATAATAGTATTTGGTTTGGGTTAACAGGTTTTATTAGGTAATCAGCAATGTCACTTCCTATTGCCTCCTCCATAATATATTCCTCTTCACTCTTAGTGATCATAACCACTGGAACGTGTTGTTTTGTCTTTTTAATGCGAGTCAAGGCTTCTAATCCAGATATCCCTGGCATATTCTCATCTAAAAAAATAATGTCAAAATCTTGCTCATCACTCAACTCAACAGCTGAAGCACCATTGTTTACTGATACAACTTCATATCCCTTCGACTCTAAAAATAAAATGTGTGGCTTTAATAAATCAATTTCATCATCTGCCCAAAGGATTTTTATCTGCATGTGCTCAATATTTTATAGTTTTACGTATACGTTTTAAAAGTATGCAATTGCAATCGAAAGTCAACACAATTAACAACAAAAAGAAAATCTTTAACGATCCAGTTTACGGTTTTATTTCAATTCCGATGGAGATAATTTTCGACGTCATAGAACATCCTTATTTTCAACGACTTCGGAGAATCAAACAATTGGGCTTAACGCACATGGTTTATCCCGGGGCGCTACACACTCGTTTCCACCACGTTATTGGCGCCATGCATCTTATGGGTAAAGCCGTAGCTACAATTCGCAGAAAAGGACACGAAATAACAACAGAAGAAGAACAGGCCGTTCTACTTGCCATCTTACTTCATGACATTGGACACGGACCATTTAGCCATGCATTAGAACACGACATTGTATGTGGCGTAAGCCATGAATCAATTTCAGAATTCTTTATCGAGCGCTTAAGTGCTGATTTTGACGGTAAATTAGATCTAGCTCTACGTGTTTTCCGCAATCAACATGAAAAGAAGTTTCTTTACCAATTGGTGTCTAGTCAACTCGACATGGACCGCATGGACTACCTAAACAGAGATAGCTTTTACACAGGAGTAAGTGAAGGGAAAATCGGAAGCGATAGAATCATAGAAATGATTGATATTGTAGATGGTAACTTAGTACTCGAAGAAAAAGGAATCTACTCCATAGAAAAGTTTATTGTTGCGCGCAGGGTCATGTACTGGCAAGTATACATGCACAAAACTGTTGTTGCCTGTGAGTTCATGCTCATTCATATTTTAAGGTATGCAAAAGAATTAATTCAATCTGGAACAGAGCTCTACGGAAGTCCAGCTCTACTCTATTTCATGAAGAACAACAGCAGCGCAACAGACTTCAAAAATGATCCAAATGTATTGGAACAATTCTCCAGGCTAGATGACTTTGATATTTTTGGGGCGATAAAGGTCTGGCAACATCATGACGACAAAGTTCTCTCGGAATTAGCTCGTCGTATCGTTAATCGTGACCTATTCAAAATTGAAATCTCTAAAGAAAAATTTCAAAAAGAAACGATTGATGCAATTCGTGAAAACGTAAAAGCAAAACTAAACTTAAGTGATAACGAAGTTGATCATTTTGTATACACAAACACCTTAAAGAATAACGCTTACAACGAAGATAAACAAAACATAAATCTATTAATGAAATCTGGGGAGATTATTGACTTATCAAAGGCTTCAGACAACCTAAACATCTCTGCACTTTCAACGCCAGTTGAAAAATACTTTTTAAGCTACCCTACATTCAAATAATCCACTACTGACGACTCAACTTACCCTCTTTCCAGTCTTGAATCAACTTAGACCAGGCATAAGGGTTCAGTAAATTGTTTCCCGGAAGCTGACCATTGGTATACAACTTTGTACTGTACGCATTTTGAGTAGCCGTATAACTCAACGATGCATCACCCTCTAGTCGGGCTGCGATAAAAGCAAGGCTTTCACCTGATAATTGTTGTTGCGCCCGTCTTAACGCATCGTCATAAGGAACCATATCAACAAAAGCCCTTGCAAAATCTTCCCGAGAAGGCCAAGGATACACATCAACTTCAGGTAAATTCAAGGTGTCTCTTTGCACCATATGAATCATTGAATAACGATCGTCATTTAATGAATCAGGCACAATGTAAGACGATGTTTTATGTCCATAAAAAGAAAACAACAAGGTATCACCAGGTATAGCTACTAAAGAAAAGAATCCATAATAATCAGCAATAACACCTCTACGCTGCGTCTTGTCATACACTGTAGTATACGGAAGAGGCTCTAAGGTTTCCTCAGAGATTACAACACCTGACAATTGAATTAATTTTTCATCAACACTTTCAACTTGCTCCTTTTGACTAAAAGAAATTGAAACTAAAAAACAAAACAGTAGACTTAAAACTACTTTCATAAACGCTATTTTTTCATGTGGTTAAAACAAGTGTAGTAAATTTTATCAATCATTATATAGAATTTGCAATTCTTTAACAAATTTATAATCCAATCTCTCCCTGATTATTTGATAATAATACGTACTTTTGCAAGAATTTATTTATTAAAAAATAAGTTCAACATATGTCTATTTCAAATCTAAATGAAATTAAAGAAGGTCTAACATACGACGATGTTCTTTTAACTCCAGCTTTCTCAGAAGTACTTCCATATGAAGTAAGCTTAAAAAGTAAAGTATCCCGTAACATTTCAGTAAACACACCTATTGTTTCAGCAGCAATGGACACTGTGACAGAATCAAGTTTAGCCATAGCTATAGCGCAACAAGGTGGAATTGGTGTTGTTCACAAAAACATGTCTATCGCAGCACAAGCAATGGAAGTTCGCAAGGTGAAACGCTCAGAAAGCGGAATGATTTTAGATCCTGTAACAATTACACAAGAAGCAACCGTACTTGATGCATTAAATTTAATGCAAGAAAACAAGATTGGAGGTATTCCTGTAATTGACGACAGCAACACCTTAATTGGAATTGTAACAAATAGGGATTTACGATTTGAGAAAAATCACTCGCGTGCTATTACAGAGGTAATGACCTCTGAAAATATCGTTACAACATCTGAGGACACTGACCTAGCAACAGCGGAGCAAATCCTTCAAGCAAATAAAATTGAAAAATTACCTGTAATTGATGCTGAAAATAAATTAATCGGTTTAATTACATTTAGAGACATCATAAAAGTAAAAGAGCATCCAAATTCATGTAAAGATTCATTTGGACGCCTTCGTGTTGCTGCAGCTGTTGGTGTAACTCACGATACAATAGAGCGCGTCTCTGCTCTTTTTGATGCAGGAGTTGACGCCATTGTTATTGACACGGCACACGGACACACCAAATCATTTGGAGAAAAATTAAGAGAAGTTAAAACTGCCTTTCCTGACTTAGATGTTATCGCAGGTAACATTGCCACTCCAGAAGCGGCTAAATTTCTAGTTGAAGCTGGAGCAGATGCAGTTAAAGTTGGAATTGGTCCGGGATCAATTTGTACAACACGTGTTATTGCAGGTGTAGGTGTTCCTCAATTAACTGCCGTAAACGATGTTGCACTTGCCCTAGAAGGAACTGGTGTTCCTGTTATTGCTGATGGTGGTATTCGCTATACGGGAGACATTGTAAAAGCACTTGCTGCTGGAGCTGACGTTGTAATGGTTGGCTCAATGTTTGCTGGAGTTGAAGAATCACCTGGTGAAACAATTATTTATCAAGGTCGAAAGTTCAAAACGTATCGCGGAATGGGATCGATTGAGGCAATGCAAAAAGGATCAAAGGATCGCTACTTTCAATCTGCTGAAGACGATGTTAAGAAACTAGTCCCTGAAGGAATTTCAGGTCGTGTTCCATTTAAAGGAAAACTGAATGAGGTTATGTATCAAATAATCGGAGGTCTGAGATCTGGAATGGGATATTGCGGTGCTGCTAGCATCCAAAACCTACAAGGCTCAAATTTTGTACGAATAACAAGTGCAGGATTTTTAGAAAGCCATCCCCATGACGTAACGATTACACGTGAAGCACCAAACTACAGTATAAAATAAAACATTAATCGTTTAAATTGAAGGATTAATTATATTTGAGAATACTAAACAAAAAAAAACTATGAATAAATTATTGTTAATTGCTTTAACACTTACATTAAGTTTAAGCTCTTTTGCTCAGGACCCTGTCATCATGACAATAAATGACCAAGAGATTACTAAGTCTGAATTTCTACAAATTTATTTAAAGAACAACAACGACCCCCAGTATGATAAAGTATCGCTTGATGAATACATGGAGTTATTCAAAAAGTTTAAACTAAAAGTTGCTGAGGCAGAAGCTTTGGGCTATGACACAATTCCAAAATTAGTGAAAGAGCTTGGCGGATACCGAAAACAACTGGCCCTACCTTACCTTATTGACTCTGCTAAAAACGAGTCCCTTATCAAAGAGGCCTACCTAAGAACTAAAGAAGAAGTTCGAGTTTCACATATTTTAATTAAAGTATCTGAAAAAGCGTCTCCTGCAGACACACTTGCTGCATACAACCGAATAATGCGCCTAAAAGACCGTATTAATGACGGACTTTCATTTAAAGATGTTGCTCAAGGAAAAGGAGGATCTGAAGACCCTTCTGTAGCAAAAAATGGTGGAGATTTAAACTTCTTTTCTGCTTTTCAAATGGTCTATCCATTTGAAGAAAAAGCATACACAACAGAATTGGATAAGGTTTCAGACCCTTTTAGAACTCGATTCGGATACCACATACTTCAAGTCACTGACAAAAGGCCTGCACGTGGTACTATTGAAACAGCACATATAATGGTTGCTGCAAAAATAAGTGCAAGTCAAGACGAAGTAGAAAATGCAACAGCAAAAATCAATGAAATCTATGAATTACTTGAAAACGGTGGTAATTTTGAAGAACTTGTAGCTAAATATTCAGACGATCCTTCTTCGAACAAGAAGAATGGAGTTTTACCTCCTTTTGGAACAGGAACAACAACAAGAATGGTTACTGAGTTTGAAGAAGCTGCTTTTACCTTAAAAAATGATGGTGAGTATAGTAAACCTATTCGAACAAATTATGGTTTTCACATTGTAAAGCGACTGAAACTAACCAATTTAGCTTCGTACGAAACAATGAAGAAAACATTGAAAAGTAAGGTTGCAAAAGACGAACGATCTAAAACAACGCAAGACTCTTTTGTTGCTAAACTTAAAAAAGAATACAACTTCAAGAGCTATAGCGAAAAAGGGCTTAAATGGTTTTACAAAAATTTAGACTCAACATACTCAAAAGGCCAGTTTGACCCTTCTACCCTCTCAAAAAACAAAACATTATTCAAAATTGACAACAAGAAGTTCTATCAACAAGATTTTGCTCAATATCTAAAATCAAACTACAGAGGAGCTATCATATCTACAGATGGTTCTTTATCAAATGTGGTTGATGCGAAATATTCTAAATGGGAAAAAGAAGCTATCTTAAACTATGAAGAGTCTAAGTTGGCGACAAAATACCCTGCCTTTAAAGCCTTAATCACCGAATACCATGACGGTATACTCTTATACGAAATCATGTCTGACATTGTCTGGAACAAGGCTATGAAAGATACTACAGGCCTTAAAACATACTACAACAATAACAAATCAGACTACTTTTGGGGAACTCGTATCAATGGAGATGTCTATGAGTGCTATACGCTAGCATCTGCAAACAAAGTATATGACTTGTTAAAAACAGACACCTTATCTCCCGTACAAGTAGTACAGTTAATAAATGGTGAGTCAGAATTAAACATCCGTCACAGAAATGGAAAGTTTGATTTAAATAAAACGCAACACCTATCATCTAGAGAATTAAATGATGGATTAAACAGTGTTTATGAACTTGATGGTAAATACTACATCGTATTGGTTAGTGAAACTTTAGAGCCAGCTCAAAAAGAATTTTCAGAAGCCAAAGGTGCAATTACTTCTAACTACCAAAATTTCTTAGAAAAGAATTGGCTGGATGAATTAAATAAAAAGCACTCCATTAAGGTAAATACCCAAGAACTTTACTCAATTGGTAAGTAGCCTATTCATATCATTTAAGCAGGCTGGCATTATTGCCGGCCTGTTTTGTTTTACATTACTACATAGTTGTAACAACAAAAAGGTAGTTGCTTCGGTAGATGATGTGGAACTAACTGAAAGTGACGCATACATAATCATGTCACATTTAGGGCTGAACCCCATTGACTCCATTCAACTCAGTAACTTCATAACCGACTGGTGCACAAGAGAAACATTTAAAGCAGAACTTAAACACGAGTTTCCAGAAAAATGGAAACTAACCGAATTGAGAGCACAATCATTTGCGAGTGATTTAGCAGAATATTATCTTGAAGAGCTTGAGTTAAAAAAGAAACTAGACACAATTGTTAAGAAACAAGAAATTGACACTTATTACAACTCACACAAGGAGGAATTCATTCTTCACGACTACATTGTTAAGGCACTGTACCTAAAAATACCTAAAGAACTTGACTTCAAGTCAGAAGACGTTCATGTAAACTACCTGTTAAAAAATGATAAAGATCTTACAGAACTGAATTCTTATGCTAAACTTTATGCGGAGAATTATTATTTCAATGATTCAACGTGGATTTATTTTGAAGAAGTTACCAAAGATATACCTGTAGGAAAATTTAACATTGACAACATCGTTTTAAATAGGACAAAAACATATTTTTCAGATGAAAACTTCACCTATTTTTTAAACATCATTGACTACAAACTTAAAGATGAAGTTCCACCTGTAGACTTTCTTTCGAATGAAATTAAAAGCAGAATAGTAGCCAATAGACTACAAGAACTTAAAGAAAAAAATGAATCTAAGTTGATTCAACGTATAAAAAAGAAACATGAAATTATTATTAGCATTTAGCATCACCTTATTAATGGCTAACACCTCTCTTAGCCAAGGTACGCTCATAGATAAAGTGGTAGCTCAAGTAGGAGATAATGTGATTTTGCTTTCTGAAATTCAAGCTCAAAAATTGCAAGCAATTCAAGCCGGAATGAAAGTAACTCCTGAAATTGATTGTCAAATTCTTGAAGAAATTATGTTTCAATACCTTTTATTGAACCAAGCAAAACTAGATAGCATTGACGTCAATGACTCACAAGTTGATGCTGAAATGGAAAACAGATTACGTGTTATCGAAAATCAAATTGGAGGGCGCCAAGAAATGGAAACCTTTTACGGGAAATCAGTAACTCAAATAAAAAAAGAATTTCGTCCAATCATCAAAGACCAACTCCTTGCTCAAGAGATGGAACGTCAAATTGCTTTAGGAATTACCGTAACACCTAGAGAGGTTGATAAATTCTACAAAACCATTCCTTTAGATAGTATTCCTTTAATCAATACACAATTGAGCTTTCAACAAATTGTACATTATCCTGAAATTACACTGAATGATAAATTGAGAGCTTCTGATAAGCTTAAAGAAATCAGAAAAAACATTATAGATCACGGAAAGTCATTTTCGACACAGGCAAGAATCCACTCCATGGATCCTGGAAGCGCTAAAGAAGGGGGTAAAATTGAAGCAACGCGCGGTATGATGGTACCACAATTTGAAGCGGCAGTATTCAACCTCTCACCCGGAGGAATATCTGAAGTGTTTGAATCCAGTTACGGGTATCACATTGTTAAGCTAATTGAACGTAAAGGGGACGACTATACATGTCAACACATTTTAATTATTGCAGAGTTTGCAAATGACGCACTAGAGGCCTCTGCATTAAAACTTGACTCTTGCTACAAGCAAATTAAAGCAGGAGAAATAACATGGAATGACGCTGTTAAAAAGTACTCCAATGATGAAGCAACAATGCAAAACAAAGGAATTATCACAAACCCAATTACAGGTGAACAAACATGGGATATGGAAGACTTAAACAAAGTTGACCAGCAAATATACCTACTAACAGATCAAATGGAAAAAGGGGAAATCTCTCAACCAAATCTATACGCAAATTTATTCGATAGAAAACAAGGTGTACGTATTGTTCGGCTAATGGAGAGAACAACGCCGCACAGGGCAAATCTAAAAGATGACTACTCCTTAATTAAAAGAGCTGCAGAAAACGACAAGAAACAAAAATCAATGAATAAATGGATTACGTCAAAAATATCGAATGCTTACATTCGAATTGATGATGCATATAAAAATTACGATTTCAAAAATCCATGGTTACCACAATAACATTATATTAGCTTAAAAAAAACCCGACACCTATGTCTGACAAAGCAGAATTAGATCAATTAGTACAAGACTACAACAAACTAAAAACAGAGATTCATAAAGTAATCGTTGGGCAAGAGGACGTCGTAGATCAAGTTTTAATTTCTATTTTTTCACGCGGGCACTGTCTGTTAGTTGGTGTGCCAGGTTTAGCAAAAACACTTTTGGTAAACACCATATCTGATTGCCTAGGGCTTCAATTTAACCGTGTTCAGTTTACACCTGACCTAATGCCTTCTGACATTGTAGGATCTGAGATTCTAGATGAAAATAGAACCTTCAAATTCTTAAAAGGTCCCTTATTTTCAAACATCATTTTAGCCGATGAAATTAACCGTACCCCTCCCAAAACACAAGCAGCTCTTCTAGAAGCAATGCAGGAAAAATGTGTTACTGCTGCAGGAACAACATATTCATTACCAAAACCATTTTTTGTTTTAGCAACGCAAAACCCAATTGAACAAGAAGGTACCTACCCTCTTCCTGAAGCACAACTTGACCGATTCATGTTTAATGTTTGGGTTGATTATCCTAAATACGAAGAGGAATTGGCTATTGTAAAGTCAACAACGAACGATTCGACTGTTTCGCTAAACCAGATGTTAAATGCCGAATCAATCACTAAATACCAGGAACTAATTCGCCGAATCCCAGTAGCAGATAACGTACTTGAATACGCCGTAAAATTAGTTGGTAAAACACGTGCTAACGATAATACAGCACCTCAATTAACAAAAGACTTTATCACTTGGGGCGCTGGCCCTAGAGCTTCGCAATATTTAATTATTGGCGCAAAATGCCACGCAGCTATTAATGGTAAATACTCTCCTGACATTGAAGATGTTAAAGCTGTTGCTAAACCTATTCTAAGGCACCGACTCGTTAAAAACTACCGCGCTGAAGCTGAGGGTTACTCAATGGATCGAATCATTGAAGAGCTATTGTAAACCTCAAACCAAATAGTAATAAAAAACCCATGCGGTGAGTTAACTGAAGCTTCAGATAACACGATTAGGATTGCTGAAATGATCTGTGTTCCGCTGAGAAATCACTTCCTACGCATAACGTTACGGCCTGACATTCTACTTCTGAGTCTCTCCTGATTACAAAATTTTAAGCTTCATTGTATCCGCATGGGGCCTTCTTTCGAAGTAAACGCACTATCCAAACTCTGTTGGTGGCATTGTACAACAAAAATAAACTATAATTATGTTACAGAAAAGAAATCGATTCAAGAAATATGAATCTTAGTTGTTTTTTTCGTTAGGATTAAGTGTTACCACCTGTTCTACCCCTTTTATATGAACATCTCTTTGAGGGAAAGGGATTTCTAACTTGTTTTCTGCTAGCTTAATGTAAACAGTCCTTCTTAACTCAGATTTAATGTTTTCTATCGAGAACATTTCTTTCGACCAAAAAACCATCTCAAACTTCAGTGCTGATTCTCCAAAATCAACAAATCGAACAAATGATTTTGGTTTATTTCGAATTGATTTATTTTCTTTCATCGCCTGTTCTAAGCAGGTATAAACCAATTCAACATCTGAACCATAAGCAACATTAACAAAAACACTAAAGCGAATATATTCATCGTTATGTGTCCAATTAATCACTTTTTCAGATATAAACTTTGAATTCGGGATAATAAAAATCACATCTTCCCGAGTTAAGACTTGGGAGCTTCGAAGATTAATCTCCGTCACCTTTCCTATTATTTGATCAACTTCAATAATGTCTCCCAACTTAATGGTACCCTCAAAAAGAAGAAAAAGCCCTGAAATTAAATCTTTAAAAACATTTTGAAGCCCAAGCCCAAGCCCAACCAACAGCGCCGTTGAACCAAATAAGAAAACAGTAATATCAACCCCTAAAACTTCGAGTACAACTGCAAAACAAATGACCCAAATGAAGTATTTCATGATTAAAAACATCGACATACGTCGCTTACTTTCAATCTTATCAATGATGAATCGAGGTTTCATGATCCCTTTTCTTAGCATCACAACCAACAGCCATGTACCAACAAGAATAATTACACCCGCAAACAGATTGCCTGTAAGCAATGCAAATTCACCCAATTCGAATAGCTCATAATTAAGAAAGTCTTCCCATGTCATAAGACAAAGATGTCATTATTAACGCCCAATTGAAAGGAAATAGATAAATAATATTCCTTATATTCGGCATCATTAAATATAACATATGGCAAATACATCAGATATAAAAAATGGGCTTTGTATTAATCACAATAACAAACTATCCCAAATCATAGAGTTTCAACACGTAAAACCTGGAAAGGGACCTGCATTTGTAAGAACAAAAATGCGCCAAATTGAAAGTGGTAAAATTATTGACTTTACATTTTCGGCAGGGCACAAAATTGAAATTGTTCGTATTGAAAATAGAGAATATCAATACTTATACAAAGAAGGTGACACATACGTTTTCATGAATAGTCAAAACTATGAGCAAGTAAACATTGAAGCAACAATGGTTGATAAACCAGAATTTCTTCAAGAAGAAATGATGTGTAACATTCTTTTTCACGCTGAAGAAGAATTACCGTTAGTGCTTGAGCTTCCTATGCACCTTATTTCTAAAGTCACTTATACTGAACCTGGAGTTAAGGGAGACACCGCAACAAACACAATGAAACCTGCAACAATTGAATCTGGCGCAGAAGTAAGAGTACCTTTATTTATTGATACTGGTGAGACCATTAAAATTGACACTCGAACTGGCGTTTATATTGAACGTGTAAAAAAATAAACATTTAACACTATTTGAAGGGTAAAACTGCTCTTCAAATAGTGTTTACTCTAGCTACCTGGTAAAAACCCAGTCATCTTCAGTAGACATGTTCACGTTAAATGAATATCCATCTACATCAAAAAGCTTAAGGTCTTCAGGGTTTGAAATGTTATTATCCACGATGTATCTGGCCATCAAACCTCTTGCTCTTTTCGCAAAAACCATGATCACTTTATAATCACCATTTTTAAATTCCTTAAATGTTGGTGTAACAATTCTACCCAACAATACCTTTTTATCTACAGCCTTAAAATACTCTGTAGATGCCAAGTTAACTGTAACACCACTTTCATTCTCTTGGTTCAGCACGTTTGCAATTTTAGCTCCCCAAAATTTATATAAGTTTGTTTTCAAAGGCGTAACCTTCCATTTCGTTCCCATTTCTAAACGATATGGATAAATAACATCCAATGGTTTCAAGACACCATATACTCCAGATAAAATTCTCAACTTGTCTTGTGCAACAACCAACTGGTCAGGGCACATTGAAGGAGCATCTAAGCCCTTAAACACTTCCCCATTAAAAGCTGCAGCTACTGCAGAGTTCTTCTCATCTTTAACTGAACTCGTATTCCACTCTTGATAACGTTGATAATTTAAGTCTGCCAACTCCTTTGAAAGATGCATCATTCCCCCCAGTTTAGTAGAAGACATTTTTTGAAGTTTTTTAACCAACGAAGATGCTTCCTCTATAAATACAGGAGACGATAGTGAATCCGTTTGCAGTGTTTTTGTAATATCAATAGCCTTTGCTGGAGAGAGTAATACTTTCATACGTGAAATCTAAATAAAGAATAGTGAAAAAAGGACAACAACAAACACCCCAACTAAATTTAACACAAATCCTGTTTTTGCCATTTGACTAATCTTTAGCTGTCCTGAAGAGAAAACAATAGCATTTGGTGGTGTTCCTACAGGTAGCATAAATGCACAACTTGCCGCAAGCGTAACAGGCATACACAACTGTATAATAGAATAGTCTGTACCTAAAGCAAACTCAGCAACCAAAGGAATAAAGACAGAAACAAGCGCCATATTTGACATTATTTCTGTTCCAAAAATGGCTATAGCAACGAGTATTAATAATAAAATAGCTAAAGGTGCACCTGCATAGTCCGTAAATACAAGTGCCAATTCATCAATAACCCCGTTTATTTCAAGCATTTTAGCAAGCGCCATACCGCCTCCAAATAAAATCAAAATTCCCCAAGGTAATTTTTGAGTATCCTCCCAAACCAACAAGCGATCTCCTTTTTTACTTCCAGGTAAAAAGAAGAGCATTACAGCACCTAAAATAGCCACACCTTCATCTGTATAGACTATTCCTGTTAAACCTGTTAAAGGAGTTCTAAACGACCACAAAAGAACAATCACGAAAAACAAAACAACTACACGAATCTGATTTGTTGTCCATTTCTTTTTATCCGCATAAACTTCATGCACCTGCTCTTTTCTTTCTTTACCTAACAACAGGTAGAAAAAAATAAATACCACCGACAACAACACAAATGATAGTGGCAAGCCCACAATCATCCAATCAAAAAAATCAACTTTAACCCCAAAACTATCTTCTAAAAGCCCAGCCATTAATATGTTAGGAGGAGAACCGACCAATGTTGCCATACCACCTATACTGGCCCCGTAAGCCACAGACAACAGTAATAACTTAGAAAATTTAGACTCCCCATCTTCTTTGATGTTTGCTAGAATAGCCATAGCCATTGGAAGCATCATTAATGCTGTAGCTGTATTAGAAATCCACATACTCAACAAACCTGTACTCAATAAAAAACCAAGTAATATTCGCGACTTAGAATTCCCTACAGTTCGGATTATACTCTCTGCAATTTGTTTATGAGCCTCCCATTTTTCAAGTGCTATAGAAAGAATAAAACCGCCCATAAACAGGTAAATATATTTATGACCATAAGAAGCCGTTAAATCTGATGCATTCATCAAACCCAAAGGAATCCCTAATACGACTGGGAATAATGCTGTAACATAAATAGGAACAACCTCAAACAACCAAAAAACAACCATTAACCCTGCCAAAGCAATCGCATACCAAAATGTTTCTAAACTAGAATCTCCTTTTGGGGTAAACAACAGCACCACAAGAAATAAGAGCAAACCTAAAGCTGTAATCAATTGTTTAATTTGCATAATGACTTTAATATAAATTCAAAAAAAAAGCGCCTATCAAAGATAGACGCTCTAAATTAAGATTTTTAATTAACCAAGTTTATTCATCTCAGTAACAAATCCAATTGCTTTTTCTTCTATTTCAGCACGAACGCTTTTGAAATCCGCATTGTTTTTAGCTGCATTAATTTTAGGAATCATTGTTTCATAAAATGCAACCGCATCGTCCATTAGCTTAGAAGCCTTATCTGCTCCTTTACCTCCAGAAACTACAACATAATCACAATCGTCCATGATATCATAAACCATTTGTTTTACGTCTTTCTTAATATTTTTCTTACTTGCCATTGTGTACGTATTTCAATTTTGATGTAAAGATAAGTATAAATCGTATTAATTAAGTCTAATCAATCAATGATTTGGCAATCGACTTCGCTTAATTCTGTAGAAACCATTGTCAATCTCTAAGTAATAAAGATATCCTTTATAAACCCGGTGTCGTTTAGAAGCTCCAATTTCTCGCATACTTTTCAAGAAAGTTGTTTTTCCGGTAAGATCATCTAAATGGTAAAGAAGGTGATTTCCACTCTTTCGGGTATAGAAATAAAGGTTATCATTTGATAAATCTTGCCAAACCTCCTTAATGTCACTAGCAACAGCAAAAGGAAGGTGAGTGTGCCTCTGTCCTTGGGTATTATATAACGAAAGGGAATCAATTTCATAATTTATAACAGCCACCTTATCCCCCACCTGAAACGACCTAACATTGACTGGGTAAGTCAAATTAGCAAACAGCGCATAACGCTCTGTCCAACGCGTATTTCCTCCCCTCCCAGTAATTGATTTTTTCAAGAAATCAAGATTAATATCGGGGTTTTCTCCATTTTGAGTTTGACGCAAATATGCTCTTAAATCTAACGCATGGGCACTTAGCGAATCATTGTAAAATTGTTCTCGAATAGAAAACTCCATTTTAATTGCTTCAACTGCCGAAACTCTAGCGCTAACCTCATCAATGTAGTAATAGAATGTTTTTGGGTCTTCGTACTTATCATAAAGCGTCAGGCTATATGCCTGGTTATTTGATGTAAGTCTTTTTAATACATAATCATCTCCAAATTTTGCTACGCATGGTTTAAGCAAGAGGTTAAAATAGTCTTTTGATATCTGGTCAACAATGATTAACGTGTCTTTTGATATTGCGAATGGAAACGTTAATACTCTGTGTAAAAACAGACATAGAGTAAAGTAGAAATACGGCAATTAAACTCAGTAACCTCATAGTGAAACTATTAAAAACAAAAAAGGGCTAACCGAATAAACGATTAGCCCTTAATGTAGTTATAATTTTACTTATTCAGCCTCTGGCTTTGCAAGAAGAACCTTTCTAGAAAGTTTAAACTTTTTAGATTTTGGATCTCTACCAACAACCTTAAACTTAACAACATCACCCTCTTTACAAACGTCTTCCATTTTAGTAACACGCTCGTGAGAGAATTCAGAAATATGAATTAAACCATCTGTACCAGGTAAAATCTCAACGAATACTCCGTAAGCCTGTAAAGACTTGATTTTTCCTTCATACGTTGCTCCTTCTTCCACTACTGGAGGGAAAGCAATTTGTTTAATTGTTTTTATCGCGTTGTTCATGTCATCTGCATTGTTTGACATAATTTGAACACGACCCTCACCAGTTTCCAATTCTTCAATTGTAATTGTAGTGTTTGTATCTTTCTGTAACTGTTGAATGATTTTTCCACCAGGTCCGATGATCGCACCAATCATATCGTTAGGAACGTTAAACGCTTCAATACGAGGAGTCTGAGGTTTGAAATCTGGATTTGGAACAGCAATCGTTTCAATAATCTTATTTAAGATGTGTAAACGACCTGCTTTTGCTTGGTTTAAAGCTTGAATCAACACTTCGTAAGGAAGACCATCAACCTTGATGTCCATTTGACAAGCTGTAATTCCTTCAGCAGTACCTGTAATTTTGAAATCCATATCTCCCAAGTGATCTTCATCACCTAAGATATCAGACAATACAGCAAACTTACCACCTTCTGCAACTAAGCCCATAGCAATACCCGATACAGGTGCTTTAATCTGAACACCTCCATCCATTAACGCTAACGTACCAGCACAAACAGTTGCCATTGATGAAGAACCGTTCGATTCTAAAATCTCTGACACCAAACGAATTGTATAAGCATTATCAGCTGGAAGAACTGGCTTCAAAGCTCTAAGAGCCAAGTTTCCATGTCCAACCTCACGACGAGATGTACCTCTCAACATTCTCGCCTCTCCAGTAGAGAATGGAGGAAAGTTGTAGTGCAACATAAATGGAACAGTACCTGTAAATGTAACGTCATCAATTCGTTGCTCATCCATCTTACCACCTAACGTTAATGTAGTCAATGATTGAGTTTCACCACGAGTAAACACAGCAGAACCGTGAGCTCTTGGTAAGTAATCTACCTCTGCCCAAATTGGACGAATTTCATCAAACTTACGACCATCCAAACGGACGTTATCATTTAACATGGTATCTCTAACTGCTTTTTTCATTGCAGCTTTGTAGTATACAGAAATGTATTTTTCTTCTAACGCCAACTCTTCTTCAGAAAGCGATGCGATGTATTCTTCTTTAATTGCTCCAAATAATTCAGCTCTTTTTTCTTTAGATGCTAAACCTTGTACCGCTACAGCTTTACACTTATCATAACATGCGTCCATTACTTTAGCACGAACATCGTCATTGTGATCTTCGTGTGAGTATGTTCTCTTTGGAGATGTTCCTGGAATTTCAGCAGCCAAATCTAATTGGAACTGACATTGCAATTTAATTGATTCGTGAGCAACTTTAATTATCTCTACCATTTCAGCTTCCTGAATCTCTTTCATCTCACCTTCCACCATTACGATGTTGTCAATAGTACCAGCAATCATACAATCGATATCAGAGGCTTCCATTTCTTCCAATGTTGGATTAATGATAAACTCTCCGTCAATTCTACCTACACGCACCTCAGACATTGGTCCATTAAAAGGAATGTCAGAAACTGCAATTGCAGTTGATGCAGCAAATCCAACTAAAGCATCAGGACTGTTTACACCATCATAAGCAATTAGTTGCATCATACATTGAACTTCAGCATGAAAATCATCTGGAAATAGAGGTCTTAACGCTCTATCGACAATTCTCATCACTAAGATCTCTCTTTCTGATGGTCTAGCTTCTCTTCTGAAAAAACCACCTGGGATTCTTCCGTCAGCAGCAAATTTCTCTTTGTAATCTACCGTTAATGGTAAAAAATCTACGCCTTCTCTAGCGGTTTTACCTGCAACAACCGTTGCAAGAATCATTGTGTCGCCCATTCGTAACACTACGGATCCGTCAGCTTGTTTCGCTAACTTTCCAGTCTCGATCGAAATCTCTTTACCTCCGATAGTGATGGACTTTGTTGTTCCTATATTCATATTTATTTATTTACTTATTTTATTAAAACTGGCATTTGCCAATTTCGTTTACACTTATAAAAAGCTATATTTGATATATAAAAAAGAAGGGTATTCGAACCTACTCGAATACCCAACACTATTATAATATATCAAAGAATATTAACGACGTAAGCCTAATTTTTTAACGATAGCACGGTATCTCTCAATATCCTTAGCTTTCAAGTAATCCAATAAACTTCTACGTTTACCAACTAATAATTGAAGCGATCTTTGTGTACCGTAATCTTTACGATTCTTTTTTAAGTGCTCTGTTAAATGCGATATTCTGTATGAGAATAATGCAACTTGACCTTCTGCTGAACCTGTGTTCGTTTCTGAACCACCGTGTTTTTTGAAAATCTCTTTCTTTTCTTTTGTATCTAAATACATTCCAATATTGTTTAAATAATTATTATGTAGTCGCTCTTCGACGGGGCAAAGATAGCAATATTATCTGTAAAGCGATGATAATTCTAATGAAATTATCATTTCTTCATTACTATTGAATACCACATTCAACATAATCAGATGTTCCAACCTGTAAATTTACTTTAATCGCATCACACTCCACTTTTGTATCTGATAGCGTTCCTTCAAGAACAGTATGTGTAATAACCGGGCCATTAAATGTATGAATCTCACACTGGCAAGTTCTTTTCTTTTTACACGAGATCAATACAATTGACCCCAAAACGATAATTAAAATACTCTTTTTCATGCTTTAGTTTTTAAACATTTTTAATGAAAGTGCTAAGGTCTTTTTAAGATCAGCTCGCTCTACGATATAATCTAAGAAACCATGCTCCAATACAAATTCTGATTTCTGGAATCCATCTGGTAAATCTCTCCCTATTGTTTCTCGAACAACACGAGGACCTGCAAATGCAATTAAAGCATCTGGTTCAGCAATATTTAAATCTCCAAACATTGCAAACGAAGCTGTAACCCCTCCAGTAGTAGGATCTGTTAAAAATGAAACGTAAGGTAACTTAGCTTCAGATAACTGACCTAGCTTTCCTGAAACCTTCGCCATTTGCATCAATGAAAGTCCAGCCTCCATCATTCTTGCTCCACCCGACTTAGAAATAATCATGAATGGACATTTTGACTTAATGGCCTCATCAATTGCTCGAGCAATTTTTTCTCCCATAACAGAACCCATAGAGCCTCCAATAAAAGCAAAATCCATTGCCGCAATAACGAGTGTTTCACCAGCTAATTTTCCTTTAGCAGTTCTAATTGCATCTGTAAGTCCAGACTTACTCTGGGTTGCTTTTACACGGTCTGTATATTTCTTTGTATCCTCAAACTTCAACGGATCCCCCGAAGTCAAGTCCTTATCTAACTCTTTAAACTTACCTTCATCGAATAAAATCTCGAAATACTCCCTAGACCCAATTCTTTCATGGTGATTACAGCGATCACATACATACGCATTTTTCGCTAAATCATCTGCAGCAAAAATAGTCTTACAATTAGAGCATTTTTCCCACAATCCTTCTGGCGTTTCCTTTTTCTCTTTCGTTGAAGTTGTAATTCCTTCCTTACTTCTCTTAAACCAACTCATGTATACTATTTATTGTCAGGTCAAAGACCTAAATTAAAGTGTATTAACGTTATTCAAATCAGCAAATGAACGCTCTAAACGCGTAACAAATGTTAACTCTCCTGCTCGCATCCACTTACGTGGATCGTAATATTTTTTATTTGGTAAATCTGCGCCGTCTGGGTTTCCAATCTGCGTTCTTAAAAACTCAAGATTCGTTTCAACATAATCCCTTGAACCCTCCGTAAATGCAAATTGAAGGTCAGTATCAATATTCATCTTTATGACACCATAACCAATTGCCTCTCGAATCTCTTCTAAAGTAGAACCAGAACCACCGTGAAAAACAAAATCTACCGGATTTGTTCCAACAGCGTATTTTTCCTGAATGTGGTTTTGAGAATTTAAAAGAATCTTAGGTGTCAACTGAACGTTTCCTGGCTTATAAACACCATGAACATTTCCAAAAGATGCAGCAATCGTAAACCTTGGACTCACTTTCATTAACTCTTCATACGCATACGCCACCTCTTCAGGCTGTGTGTACAATTTAGACGAATCAATATCCGTATTGTCTACCCCGTCTTCTTCACCTCCTGTAATACCCAACTCAATTTCAAGCGTCATTCCAATCTTGCTCATACGCTCAAGGTACTTTTTACAAATACCAATATTTTCTTCAATAGGTTCTTCTGAAAGATCAATCATATGTGAACTGTACAACGATTTTCCTGTTTCTTTAAAAAAGGCTTCGGAAGCATCTAACAAACCATCAATCCAAGGCAACAATTTCATTGCAGCATGATCCGTGTGTAGAATTACAGTTGCTCCATACAATTCAGCCATGTCATGAACATGCTTTGCCCCAGAGATAGCTCCTGCAATTCCAGCTTTATGGTTCTCATTCGAAAGTCCTTTCCCAGCATAAAACTGTGCCCCTCCGTTTGAAAACTGAATTATTACAGGTGAATTTAACTTTGCTGCTGTTTCCATCACTGCATTTACAGTACTCGTGCTTGATACATTTACCGCAGGCAGTGCAAATCCCTTCTCCTTTGCATACGCAAATACTTTTTGAACATCGTCTCCTGTTACTACTCCTGGCTTAATTCCGTGACTCATTATTCTACAATTATAAAATTCAGTCTGCGAAGTTAAGTAAATCTATCCTAAAATCTCATTTCAGAAATAAAGAATTACACATAAACACATGCAACTATGTTAATAATTTAATCTACTTAGGGCTTGAATCGAAGTAATCTGAATGCTTAATTTTCTACATTTGTATCTAGTATAATTTTCACACTTTTTCTGCACACACAACAGGCATCACATGGGATATATAGACGAATTAAATGAAAGTCAATCGGTTGCTGTAAAGAACATTAAGGGGCCAACCATGGTTATTGCTGGAGCAGGATCAGGAAAAACACGTGTACTCACATTTCGAATCGCCCATATGATTGAGCAAGGTGTTGACCCATTCAACATCATGGCACTAACGTTTACAAATAAAGCCGCTCGAGAAATGACAGAGCGAATTGATGATATAATTGGAAATGGTGAAGCGCGCAACATTACAATGGGTACCTTTCACTCTGTTTTTTCAAGAATACTTCGGATAAATGCAGACAGATTGGGCTATCCAAGCAATTTCACAATTTACGACACGCAAGATTCTAAAAGCCTGCTAAAAGACATTATTAAAGGGTTTAAACTAGATGACAAAGCTTATAAACCAGGCAATGTTCTAGGTAGGATATCATCCGCAAAAAACAATTTAATTTCGCCTGATGCTTACGCACAAAACGCTAATATTCAGACTGAGGATAATATGGCTAAACGACCTGAAATGGCGCGTATATATAAAACATATGCCAACCGCTGTTTCAATGCAGGCGCAATGGATTTTGACGATCTATTATTTAAAACAAACGTATTGCTCCGTGACTTCCCTGACGTACTGAACTACTATCAACAAAAATTTAAATACATCCTTGTTGACGAGTATCAAGATACAAACTATGCTCAATACCTCATTGTAAAAAAACTTGCAGCGGTATACGAAAACATTTGTGTTGTTGGTGATGATGCACAAAGTATTTACTCGTTTCGAGGAGCAAATATTCAAAACATCTTAAATTTCAAAAAGGACTACCCTGACTTCAAGCTTTTCAAGCTAGAGCAAAACTACCGAAGCACAAAAAACATTGTAGAGGCTGCTAATGGTGTTATTGCACGTAACAAAGATCAAATAAAGAAAACTGTTTGGACCGCAAATGATGAGGGGGATAAAATTAATGTAGTTCGAACCTTAACTGACAACGAAGAAGGGAAAGTAATTACCAACAAAATCTATGACAGTATAAAAGCTGGAGGGTTATCGTTTAACGATTTTGCAATCTTATACCGTACAAATAAGCAGTCTCGTTCTTTTGAGGAATCGTTGCGAAAACTAAATATTCCCTATAAAATTTACGGTGGACTTTCATTCTACCAGCGTAAAGAGGTTAAGGATTTGCTGGCCTACTTTCGATTGACAGCCAATCAAAACGATGAGGAGGCTTTCAAACGTGTAATCAACTACCCCAAAAGAGGAATCGGAAAGACATCCCTAGAAAATGTTATCGTTGCTGCAAATCAATATGGAGTTAGCGCTTGGGATATTATTTCAAACTTTACCCAATACCCTGTCACTATAAATTCCGGGGCTAAAAAGAAAATGGCAAATTTTGCCACCATGATCAAAAGCTTCAACGCTCAAATAGACACGCTTGATGCCTATACACTTGCTCAGGAAATTGCACGTTCATCCGGAATACTAAAAGAGCTTCATACCGACAAAGACAAAGGGCCCGAAGATATTGAGCGTTACCAAAACATTGAAGAGCTCTTATCTGGGATAAAATCATTTGTTGAATCGCAAGGAAAAACAGCATCTAAATCATTGAGTGAATTCATGCTTGACGTTGCTCTATTAACCGATGCTGACTCAGACAAAGACGAAGATAAGAATCACGTTACCTTAATGACTATTCACTCAAGTAAAGGGCTGGAATTTCCAAATGTTTACCTAGTTGGACTGGAAGAAAATCTCTTCCCTTCTCAAATGTCACTAAGCTCCCGTACAGACCTCGAAGAAGAACGAAGATTGTTTTACGTGGCAGTAACCCGTGCAAAAACAAACTGTACCTTATCTTATGCAACATCCCGTTTCCAATGGGGAAATTTAATAACAGCCGAACCGAGCCGTTTTATAAAAGAAATTGATCCTGTATACCTAAACCATGAAACACCTCCCCGTGCTGCTGGAAGATCCTTGTCTGGAAGAACTTCTACTACCAGCCAACCTTACCAAGGTGGATTAAACAAGTCGTTTACATCAACCTCGTTAAAACCTATAAACAAAATAAGTACAGAATCGAATGTTAAAGGTTCTGAAAGCCTTAACCTAAAAGTTGGGTACAATGTTGAACACAATCGTTTTGGCAAAGGTAAAATAACACACCTTGAAGGTGCAGGAGCAGATCGGAAAGCAACCATCTTTTTCCCGAGACATGGCGCAAAAACAGTACTCTTGCGTTTTGCAAACTTAAAGGTAATTGACTTATAAAATAGTCTAGAACGGATACCCGATTCCAAAGTGAAATGTTGGGATAAAAGGCAAAGGTAAGTACGATTGATAATTGTCTTCACCAAACGCATCAATCCCCTCTTGGTAATAATTATCACGTGATTGAAAAATCCACTTAGATCCCTCAGGCAAGGCAGGGTTCATTATTGGAAAACCTAAATCCACTCGAATAATAAAATACTCCAAGTCCATCCTTAACCCAAAGCCACCTGCTATAGCTATTTCTTTATACCAATTTGAAGAAAATTGTCCTCCAATTCGGTTTACATCTTCCTCAATTGTCCAAATATTCCCAGCATCAACAAACAAAGCTCCTTTAAACAATGAATTAAAAGAAAATCGAAACTCTGCTGATGCACCAAAACGTATATCCCCAATTTGAGTTGCGGTACGGTTTGTATCTAAGTAATACTTATAAGAACCCGGCCCTAATGCACGTGTCCTCCACCCACGATTGTCATTTGCTCCTCCGGAAAAAAAGCTATAATCATATGGAAGTGATGCTTTTGAATTACCATACGGCATCCCTCCTCCGGCAGTCAATCTAAAATTGAGGCTTTGATCTTTTCTTATGGGTTTAGAATAGACAACATTATTATCTAACCTTGCAAATTGCGCGTAGCCTATCCCAAAAACAGTGTGCTGCCCATCAATCGTATCTTGATGTTTTTTAAACAAAGACAATAAATTTCCAGCGGGGTCAAAAGAAGATTTAAAATTCAATTGAGCATTTCCCTTTCGATTCTTTTTCTCATTAATGTTGTATTCGAATGTAAACTTCCAATCTTGCCACACAAGTTGGTCGCTATATGCATTTAATAAAAACAAGTCATTAATTTGATTTAACTTTTCTTCAAAAGCATTACTCTTTTCAATATTCACATATTTGATAACAGACCCCAAAGGAAATCCACTCTGAAAAATCATTGTTTTTTTAGCAAAGAACTGCCACAAATAATTCATCTGAAAAGTTCCTTGAGAAAAATCGGTTCTTTTCTGAAAATTATAAGCCGTAGAAACGATTGTTTTCGGCCTCATTTTTTTAGCTTGGTCATTCACTCTAAAAGGAAAAAGTCCTGGTATTTCCAACTTTACACTTGGTCCTATTTCAAACGTATTAAAACTTCGTGCGGCAGTCTGTATTTTATCTCCATCTATTGTCTCATCAAAAATCGGTGGCTGTGATTCAAACCCACCCGAAAGCGAAACGGTCAACTTTTCGGCACCCTTAAATAAATTTTGATTGGTATAGTTAGCCGTCGCCGCAACACCAAGGTAACCATTTGAGTTTGTTGCTATAGGGGCAAAACTAAAACGTTGTTTTTTTCTCGGAACTAAATAATAATGAGCATCTATACACCCAGGACCATCAACCTCAAGCAGAACTATTTTTACCGATTGAAACAAGTCTAACTGCAACAAACTTAAATAGGTCTTTTCTAATTTTTTTTCAGAATACATTTTATCGACCTCTAAATAATTCTGAACCTCTAACACCCTTGGATTTATAAATAACGGCCCATTGTGTGTAAAAATGGCTACGCGAGAAACATCTATTGAATTCGTTTTTTTGTCTAACACTTTGGTGTAAAATGTTGTGTCCACTGTTTTTAAAAACTGCCCATCAAACTGCTCTAATCCTTTTGATTTCATATAAGCACTGAAAGAACCCGGAAAATTAAGTGTATCAGCAATGTGGTAATACACTTTATTTATAAACGTTTTTTGGTGCGGAACATGATCTACTGAATCTCGATGCTCAGAAGACTTTACCAATCGATCTCCTAAATGTACCCCCAAGCTCACCGACATTGTTTCTTTTATTGTGTCAGCTGTAAATGAAATGTGATTTACACTAAAGCCATAAACACCTTTGTCTCTCATATATTCTGAAACTTGAGAACGGTGGTCATCCAACAGCTCACTGTCAAATGGTTTCCCAAACAATCTGTGGTCATCTTTTTGCTTCAAAAAGGCATGGTATCGATCTAACACAACAGGGTTGTCTCCAACAACATATACACTGTCAATCTTGAACTGCAATCCAGTTGTTAAATCATATGAAACAACACATTTTTTATTTTCATGATAATCGACCGATGCTTTTACAACCCCATCATAATATCCTTTACGCTTCATATAAGCACTCAGTTGCTCAATCGATTTATTAAACAGGATACTATCAAAAACAACAGGCGCATGACCTATCTTATACTTATACCATTCTCTAAAAAACATTCGATACTCAAGGGTATCTTTCAATAAAATGATACGTTCTGTATAATGAGAGCGGCCTTTGTTACGCGCCTTATCCCTCCTTTTAGAATTAATTTTCTCTTGACGAATAATTCTCCCCTTATTAATCAAGGCTATTTTCTCATTCTTGATAAGCCTTTTTTCTGCCACTTTAGAAGAATCAACCAAATTAAAAGCCATCAGCTTCCATTTAACACCAACACGCTTATAATTCGGCTGCTGGCGAATAATTGAACTTAAGTCTACCTTATCTAAACCACCTCCCGATTCAGAAATAATGTTTTTTTTCAACAAATACTCCCCCTCCGGAACATACTTAGTTTGCCTACATCCTAAAATGAAGGTTGTGGCAATTAAAAGAATATATGTATGTTTGAATTTCAAATATCTTTTTTTATCAAAAGTAATAAAAGCAACGGTGGAAAGTCTCTCTAAAAATAAGATAAAATGGATTAGGTCTTTAGGACTTAAAAAAAATCGTGATGCTGAAAACCTATTCATCGTTGAAGGTGAAAAAATGGTTCTTGAGCTCATTGATCTTTGGCCAAAAAACATTGAGTTAATTTGCACTACAGACCTTAACTTCTCAACGAAACTACCGTCTTATACAACAGACGAAAAGATCATGAGAAGCATAAGCTCTTTAAAAACGCCCAATAAATTATTAGCTGTTGTAAAAAAGCCACAACTTAAACTAAAACAAGAGGCTTCTTTTATTGTTGTATTAGATGATATTCAAGACCCTGGGAATATGGGGACCATCTTAAGAACATGCGATTGGTTCAACGTTGATCAAATTGTATGCTCTACAAATACAGTAGATGTTTTTAACACAAAAGTAATTCAATCAAGTATGGGGTCTATTTTTAGGACTCCCGTAACGTATTGTGACCTGTCAGTTTTCCTAGAGGATACAGAGCTACCTGTCTACGGTGCTTTACTTGAGGGCGAAAACATCTACAAACAACAGACTGAAAGAAAAGGGATTATTATACTAGGAAACGAAGGGAAAGGGATTTCTGAAAAAATTCAAACCTACATTACACAAGCCATACACATCCCTAGATTCGGAGGAGCAGAGTCGCTCAATGTATCTATTGCAGCGGGGATTATTCTCTCTGAGTTTTGTAGAGAAAACTAAGTGTTCAATTCTGCATTAATCTGATCAACACATTTCATTCCGTCAATTGCAGCTGAAATAATCCCCCCCGCATAACCTGCACCTTCAGCACATGGAAATAAACCTTTGACATCTGGATGTTGAAGAAATTCATTTCTTGGGATTTGAACTGGAGATGATGTTCTAGATTCAGGTGCGTGTAAAACAGCATCATTTGTAATAAATCCATTCATTTTTTGACCAAACTCTTTAAAGGCACCACGCAAACTATCACTAATAAACGCTGGAAGCACTTTGTTTAAATCTGCACTTACCAACCCTGGCTGGTATGATGTATTTGGTAAATTCTTAGAAACCTTACCATCTAAAAAATCAATTAAGCGTTGTGCTGGAACCTTTTGAGTAGAACCTCCAGCTTCCCAACATTTTTTCTCTACACTTTTTTGAAAATCCAAGCAAACCATTGGGTCATTCTCTCTTCCTTTAAAATCAGTGGGAGAAACTGAAACAACAATACCTGAATTAGAATATGGATTGTTTCTTTTTGATGGAGACCAGCCATTCGTAACAACCTCTTCTTGAGCAGTTGCACAAGGTGCTACAATACCTCCTGGACACATGCAAAAAGAATACACACCTCGCCCTTTCACTTGAGCAACAAGGCTGTATGAGGCTGGAGGAACAAATTCATCGTTCAACCTTCCGTGGTATTGTATTTTATCGATTAAATCTTGAGGATGCTCTACGCGAACGCCCAAAGCGAATGCCTTAGCTTCTAATCGCCATCCTTTATTCGTTAATAACTCAAAAATATCCCTAGCAGAGTGACCTGTTGCTAAAACAACATGATCAAACTTCACAAATTCGTTACCATTAATCTCTAAACCCGTAACCTTACCTTGATCTGCAGCAATATCAGTAACCTTTGAGTTAAAATGAACCTCTCCTCCGCATTCAAGAATAAGTTCGCGCATTGCCACAATAATCTGCGGTAATTTATTTGTTCCAATATGGGGGTGAGCATCCACCAGAATGTCTTCAGTAGCTCCAAATTGAACAAACCATTCCAATGCACGCTTTACATCACCACGCTTCTTAGAACGTGTATATAACTTACCATCCGAATATGTACCCGCACCACCTTCTCCAAAACAATAGTTTGATTCAGGGTTAACGATACATGCTTTGTTTAAGGTTGCTAAATCCCTTCTACGAGACCGTACATCCTTTCCACGTTCATAGATCACAGGTTTCAGCCCCAACTCCAATGCGCGCAATGCAGCAAACAACCCAGCAGGACCTGAGCCAACAATGGCAATGGATTTTGCATCTTTAACATTCGTAGGTACAAATGCACCCAATGCTTCAACCGCTTCACCATTCATGTATACATTAAAACTACAATTCAACTTCAACTGCCTTTTACGGGCATCTATAGACCTTCTACGCCATTTAAACTCAAAAGGAATATCACCCAGTTCAAGCTCGTTTTTTATTCGATTTCTTAAATAAGCATCATCCTTTGCTTGCTCCGGAGTGCACTGAAACTGTACCTGTTGAGACATTAACCTTCAAATATTATTGAGAACCACCAAACACGATTATATGTTGACTGTATAGGTCTGGCTATAAATGTATTCTCTGGAACAAATGAATTAATAAAACCATGGGAATATTTAATCTCCATTCCAAATTTAAAATAGGGTGCAAAAAACTCAACTCCTCCACCAATTTGACCTTGAAAATCGTGTTGTTTTATCTTTATGAAAGGATCGCTAAAGTCTTGAGACGCTTTTTCTTGAGACTGTAAATCTGAGGAGTACTGTGCTCCTATCAAGGCGTAAGCAGCAAAATTATTCACACGCAATGTTCTAAATTGAAACATCAAAGGAAAGTCAAGATTTGTTGAGTTAATTCGCTCTTCATTAAAATCATCCTGCTCTAAATTATCGGGGTCTTCGAACTGATAACTTAGCACACGTTCTTGAAAAGACAAGGTTGGAATCAGCCTCAACCTAACCACAGGCGTACCCAACTTTAAGGTTGAAACAATCCCTACTTGACCACCTGCAGATGATTTTATTCGCAAAGATTTTAACCCATATTGTGCATAAGCATCTGGTTTTTGATACACTGAAAAGCTCGAGGAATTTGCCCCAAGCATAAACCCAAAATGAATCAACCTTTCATCAAAACGCCCATAATTCTTAGGTTTTTCTCGTTGAGAAAAACCAGTAAACGCGATAAAAAATATAAAAAAGCCAATTAACTTCATATTCTTAAAAACGCTATGTGAAATGTGATATTGCATTAACTTAAAAATAGACTATTTGATTCCTGAATAGATGGTTGCAATTCCAAACGAAACCAACTTACGTTCAATATTTTTATACCCCACTTTTTTCATAATATCTACAAACTCTTGCCCCTCTGGAAAAGCAGCAACAGATTCAGGCAAGTATTCGTATGCGCGCTTATCTTTAGAGATGAACTTCCCTAAAAATGGAATCAAATACCTTGAATAAAACCCAAACAATTGTTTTACCGGAAATGTTTTAGGTTTTGAGAACTCTAATATTACAGCTTTCCCTTCAGGCTTTAATACACGTAACATATCTGTCAGTCCTTTTTCAAGATTTTGATAATTACGCACTCCAAAACCAACCGTCAAACCGTCAAAAGAAGCTTGATCAAACGGGAGTTCTTCAGAATCTCCAAGGTGCATCTCAATAACGTCATCAACTCCTTTCTTCTTCATTTTCGCCTTTCCTACATCAAGCATTCCTTTCGAAATATCAACTCCAATAACCGAATCAGGATTCAATTTTAAAGCGGCAATTGCAAAGTCCCCTGTTCCCGTAGCAATATCTAGAATCTTTTTCGGGGCTACCTCACCCAATATTCGAATTGCTTTTTTTCTCCAAATTTTATCTATCCCTAAGGACAATAAATGATTCAAAAAATCATAGCGCTTAGAAATATTATTAAACATTTCAGCAACCTCTTCTTTTTTAGAAGATGATTCGTTGTTATAAGGTTTTACTACTTTTTGTTCTGACATATCTTAACCAACCATTGTATGGCCTTTAGGGTATTTATAATTCTTACTTATGACTCTTTTTCCAACCAGATAAGCCAGTGTCAAGGTACCAACACGACCAATAAACATCGCGACAATTAACACAACCTTACCTACACTACTCATTTCAGCTGTCATCCCCGTTGATAAACCAACCGTACTCAATGCAGAGACATGCTCAAAAACAAGGTCCATAAAATCATACTTGCCACTTGCTAACAAATCAGCTTCGGATATAGCCAGTACAAAGGGGCCAATAATGTTTCCTAAAATGAAAAATAAAAATATCGCATAAGCTTTGAGCACTGTATCATTGGATATCGTTCTTTTAAATAACTCCGTATTTGATTTCCCTTTAATTGTAGAGATTAATGCCGCCCACATAATTGCAAAAGTAGACGTACGAATACCACCACCCGCAGATCCTGAAGAGGCTCCAATAAACATCAAGAACAAAAAGATAATTACCACAGGCATTGATAAAGCTGATGTATCTACAACATTAAACCCCGCATTTCTAGTTGTCATTGACTCAAACAGTGCTGTGACCACAGCTCCCAATACACCTTTCTCTGACAATCCATTATTCCACTCAAAAATTAGAAATATAACCGCTCCAAAAACCAACAGCCCCAAGGTAAAATACAACGATATTTTAGTGCCAAACTCAATTGTTTTCCAAGGAGTTTTCATACGCTCACGCAGTCTTTTTATTTCAAATAAATCAAACATATAAATCATCCCAAATCCTCCAAAAAAGAAGAGTATTAACATAATTGTATGCACAAAGGTATTGCTGATTAATTCAGGGTGCATCAAACCTCCTTCTAACGTTGATAAACCGGCATTATTAAAGCCAGAAACCCCATGAAATACCGCCTGAAAGAAACGATCCCCCGTATCTGCAAAAACCCCCTCATTACCAAAGCCAATAAACAATAAGGCGATTCCAATAACCTCTATCGTTGTGGCCCAAAGAACAATTTTAGCAAGCATATTTCCTGCCTTTAGAATCGAATCGCTATTTACAAAGTCTTCAATCACCTCATGGTACTTAATCCCAACCCCAAACTTGGCTATAACAAGCATTAAAGCACCAAAAGCGATTGTGTTCAGCCCGCCTAGTTTTATCAAAATCAATACAATAATCTGCCCTTTAAATGTAAGCGTATTTGCCACATCTACCGTAGACAACCCTGTTACACTAACCGACGACATTGACAAGAATAGTGAGTCTATGAACCCCATTCCATTTTCAACACTTGACATTTCAGGAAGCATCAAAAGAAGCCCTCCTAGCAGCGTCATTAAACCAATGGAAATGGTAAACAACCAGCCTGGATGAATCTTCATCCAGGGTTTAAAATTGTGTTGTTTAAATAAATTATTCAAGAGAATAATAAACACAAAAAGCTGAACGAAAATCATTGAAAAAGTTCCAAAATCCTGGAACCCCATGGAGAAAAACAAAGGCTCTATAATCATGGAACCCCGAAAGTTATACGACACACCTTCAACTAAAAGGAGAAGTGATATTATACCTTCAAACCAATTATTTCGAATGAACGTAGGAGGGTGAAAATCAAAAAATAACTTTATGAAATATCGAAAAATATAAAAACCAAAACTAAGCTCTAAAATTGTAAAGCAGACATACTCAGAAAAGTCTGTAAGTTTAAATCCATAATAATAGACAAGTGTACTAATCGCGGTAAGAGAAACGAGTATATTCATCACCGTTAATACGGCTAACACCTTTGGTTTTGCATCGTAGATGAACAGATTAACCTTTTCCCTAAACGCTTTTATGTTCATGCAAGAACTAATTTTCGAATTTCCGCTTTCAAGAGCTCCTTGTCAATTGGAACAACACCGCTCTTTTCACAAACCAACCCCCCTGCAATATTTGCAATTTCAGCCATTAAGCAAGGTGTCAAACCTACAGTCAAACACAATGTTGCTAAAGAAATAACAGTATCCCCCGCACCACTAACATCAGACACGTTACGAATATGAGCTGGTATATAATCTTTTTTAGATCCTTCTTTCACAAAAACACCTTGTTCCGAAAGGGTTACAAAACTGATCTTGTTCTTTAATTTTTGCTCGAGTAAATCAATTACTTTCTCAAATGCCGGCCTATCCTTGTTTTCAAAGTCAACATTCAAACCTTCCTTCAATTCTTTCAAATTAGGCTTAAACAATGTTACATTTTCATATGAAAAAAACTGATCTTTTTTAGGGTCAACTGTAACAATAATATCCTTATCGTTACACAAACCTATAACCTCTCCAATAACGCGTTCGGTTAACAGACCTTTATTGTAGTCTTCAAAAATAACAGCGTCAATGTTCAAGCTTAAAATTGCACCAACATGCTCAATAAAGGTGTCTTCCTCTTGTTTACTCAACAATAAAACTGACTCCTCATCAACCCTTAACAACTGTTGATTGTTACCAATCACACGCGTTTTTATAGTAGTTTTTCTATTACTACTTCTGATTATTCCTTCACTCGAAAGTTCGCGTTTAGCGAGTAAACTGTAAAATTTATCGGCCCCATAGTCATCTCCGACAATGGAACAAAGTACTGGCTCTGCACCTAAGGCTAATAAATTCAACGCAACATTTGCCGCACCACCAAGTCGATCTTCACTTTCTTCTAAATTGATAATTGGTACCGGAGCCTCTGGGCTAACACGTGTAACATTACCTCTTAAGTAAGCATCAATCATCACATCTCCTATCACTAGGATACGTTTCTTTGTAAACGCTTTAAATATTGCTTCTGCCGTCATTTATTTTAATTTTTCTAAGGCACCTTTTATTCTAGACATTGCTTCAGTAAGTGTCTCTTCCGAAGCCGCATAAGAAATTCGAATGCAATTTGAATCTCCAAAAGCTTCTCCTGTAACCAAAGCTACATTCGCATGTTCCAAAAGGTACATACAAAGATCACTTCCTGTATTCATAACCTTGCCATTCACACTTTTCCCTATAAAATACGAAATATCAGGAAAGACATAAAAAGCGCCCTCCGGAATATTTGTCTTAACCCCTTCAATCTTTTCAAGGGCATTAAGCACGAGTAATCTTCTACTTTCAAATGCTCCAATCATATCTTTCAATACTACTGGGTCTGCGTCCATTGCAGCAATTGCAGCTTTTTGTGTAATTGAACATGTTCCCGATGTAAACTGGCCTTGAATTTTAGTGCAAGCATCAGCTATTTGCTTACTCGCTCCAATATAACCAAGGCGCCAACCCGTCATAGCCCATGCCTTAGAAACACCGTTTACAGTAACAATTTGCTCGTAAACATCTTCAAACTGTGCTAAGCTAGAATGTTTTGATGTGAAGTTAATATGCTCATAAATTTCATCGCTAATTACAACAAGGTTTGGGTATTTTTTAATCACGTCTGCCAACGCTCTCAACTCTTCCTTACTATAAACCGAACCTGTCGGATTACAAGGCGTAGAAAACATCATCAACTTTGTTTTCGGTGTAATAGCAGCTTCTAATTGTGCAGGCGTTATTTTAAAATCATTCTCAATTCCAGCGTTAACAATAACAGGAACACCTTCTGAAACCTTTACAATTTCAAGGTAAGATACCCAGTATGGAGCAGGGATAATAACCTCATCTCCATTATTAACAACACTCAAAACAATATTTGCCAATGATTGCTTAGCACCTGTTGAAACAACAATTTGATTTGGCTCGTAATTCAAACCATTATCACGCTTAAATTTATTAGAGATTGCCTGCCTTAAATCTTCATACCCAGGCACTGGCGTATACGTAGTGAAATTATCCTTCATCGCCTGTACAGCAGCGTCCTTTATAAAATCAGGAGTGTCAAAATCAGGCTCTCCTAGACTTAAAGAAATTACATCTTTCCCTTCAGCCCGTAGCTCCCTACTTTTTCTTGACATTGCAATAGTTGCAGACTCCTCCATTGCATTTAACCTGTCTGATAATTCAATCATAATATTGATAATGATAATTTAAAATACAAACATAAGGATAAAGACTAAAAAAGAACCCATAGGATAGTTTAAAATAAAGCTTTATTTCAAAAGAACATTGTGTATAAATTAAAGATATAAAGTGAGATAAGATGTCAAATAAGCGTAATTTCGTAAGAGCTATGAAAGACGAAAAACTAATCGATATTGAAAAAATAATATCGAGCAAGAATCCCAAGGCACTTAAACGCATGCCACGATTCTTAATCAAATACCTGAAACGCATATTGAATCAAGATGAGATCAACGCATTCATACATGCAAATAAAGACAAGAAAAATGGCGACTGGTGTCAGGCTGTTGTTGAATACATGGGGATTACCGTCGAAGTAAAAAACTTAGAAAACATTCCCAAAAAAGGCAAGGTAGTTCTTGCCATGAACCACCCACTTGGAGGAATGGACGCCATGATACTCGTATCTGCATTACGCGGACATCGTGAAGACCTCAAGTTTATTGCCAACGACTTATTGCTCGGACTCGAAAGCATGCAAGAAATGCTTGTAGGAGTAAATAAACACGGGAAAAATAAGGGGTCAACTAGAGGTAAAATATCTGAATTATTTCAATCTGAAGGTGCTGTATGTATATTCCCTGCAGGACTGGTAAGTAGAAAGGAAAAAGGGGAAATCAGAGACCTCACCTGGAAAAAAACATTTGTATCCTACTCCAAAGAATTCAACCGCACAATTGTCCCTATATATATTGAGGGTGGGCTATCTAACTTTTTCTACCGACTGGCAAAATTCCGTAAATTCATTGGAATCAAAGCAAACATTGAAATGCTATACCTTTCCAATGAATTATTTAAACAACGAAACAAGCATATAAAGTTTGTTGTAGGAAAACCTGTAGAGAGGTCTTTTTTAATGGATAATAAAAATGATCACGAACTAGCAAAACAAATAAAAGAACAGCTCTATGAGCTTCAAAACGAATTCTAAAATGAAACAAATTATTGAACCTATAGACCGATCCATATTAAGCAGTGAGCTTACTCAAGCTTGTTTTTTAAGACACACTCGCAAAGGCGGAAATGAGATTTATACTGTAAACATTCACAACGCACCAAACGTTCTGAAAGAAATCGGACGTTTACGCGAGGTTACTTTTAGACATTCTGGAGGAGGAACAGGGCTTGAAGTTGACATTGACAACTTCGATACATCAGAGAACTGTTACCAGCAATTAATTGTATGGTCACCTAAAGAACAAGAAATAGTTGGAGGGTACCGATATATCTTATGCAAAAACGCGATTCAAAACACAGGCAACATTGAACTAAGCACAAGTCACTACTTCAAGTTCACAGATCAATTTATTCAAAACTATCTACCCAAAACAATAGAGCTAGGGAGAAGCTGGGTTCAACCAAACTATCAACCTTCTGTAGATCCTCGAAAAGGGCTATTTGCACTAGATAATATCTGGGACGGCCTTGGAGCCGTTGTACTTCACCATCCTGAAATAAAGTATTTTTTCGGGAAGGTTACAATGTACCCTACCTACAACATTGAAGCACGTGATTTTCTACTGAATTTCATGCATAATTACTTTCCAGATAAAGAACAACTCATCGAGCCACATCACCCACTCGTTCAAGATTACGACAAGGTGAATTACGACAGTATGATTGAAGGTCTGGACTTTAAAGAAGGATTTAGGGTTTTAAATAGCTTTGCAAAAGAGCGAGGAGAATTTGTTCCGCCACTTGTAAATATTTACATGAACCTGTCCTCTACCATGAAAACATTTGGAACTGCAGTGAATGCAGAACTTGGAGATGTAGAGGAGACGGCAATCTTAGTAAGTATTGATGACATACACCAAGAAAAAAAGGACCGCTACATGACATTTTAAAGGCGATTGACTTTTTTACTAGTGATTGCAAGAAAAATAATGGATTAAAGGCGTGCTAATTTTTGGCAGAATACTTAACCACACTTACAGTTTTACCCTTATTTTTCTAGGAGGAAGCAAAATATCAAATTCAACCTCAGAAGTAATTAACACAGAATGTGGCTTATTCATTTCTGCCCTTGTAAGAAAACCTAGTTTTTCAAACAATTCAAAATATAGCTTATTACCTTCCCCTTCTTTTAAATCTATTTTTGGGTGCCAAATTTCATAAGTCCCTAGTTGGTTTTTAGACAAACCGTAATAACCAATTACAGGATGGGTTAATACATGAACTTGTTCATCAAGATTTTTGAAGCCATTTAATAAACCCATATCATTCCCTGTACTTTTAATTTCAATCAAACCGTTTCCTAACTTCGATTTAAACTCCATATTATAGCTAGAATAAAGGTCATTACTTCTTTTAAAGCTGAATTTATAGCTTCCATACTCCCAAGGCATTCTCCATATTTTCTTAGGGATTATTGCTGCTACAGAACCTAAAGTTGTCCCGAAAAACCAAGCAGAATGGCTATTATCACGTTCATCAATTATATATGTTCTAAAATTAGTTTGAAAGAAATTAAACTTAAACAATTTTGATATTCTATGAAATGAGAAATCCTTGTCCTTGAATGGCACTGCACTTACTAAAGCATACTCTTTTCCTGACTCTTTAAATGTCCAAAGTTTAAACGGTTTAGGAATTAAACCCTCAACTTTTTCAACAGGCACCTTATAACTAATAATAGCAAAGTGTTCCAGCTGAGTATTTACATCAAGAATGCTCCTTGAGGATCTACAACCCACCCGTGCATCTGTTATTTCTTGGTGTTTCATTTTATTATTGTTGGTTTTAACGTTTAATGCATTAAACAAAGCTTTGTGTTGTGTCTGTTGCCAAATCGTTGTTTTTTTCACCATTAAATTATATTGGTAAGTTTTTATTTCGCAAACTGAACCAATTTCATTTTACCCCAAGAACCTCTTGTAAAATCGGGTATTTCAACTGGAGTCGAATTGTTATTCAATGAAATTTCTGACAGAGGGCCTAAACAACTCCATTCTGCTAAATCATAAACATCCATATCTAACGGTAGTCCGTTTTGAAGGCAATAAATTAATCGATAATCCATAATAAAATCCATACCACCATGCCCCCCTACCTCTTTCGCTTTTTGCTCAATATCAAGAATTATTGGGTGTTTATATTTTTGCATTAATGCCTTTTTCATTTGTTCCGAAACATAACGGTGCGCAGTGAATTTTTCGTTTTTAACATTTATATCTTGCCCTACCAATTTTGAATCTAATGCATACCCTTCAAAAGGATATTTATTTGCAAAACCTTTCGTCCCTGTTAATTGATACATTCGTGTATATGGCCTTGGTGTAGCAACATTGTGTTGAATTTCAATTGTTTTCCCTCGCTCTGTTCGAATCATTGTTGTTGTATGATCTCCATTTTTAAAGTTCACTAATTCCTCCCCTGTCTGTTCTTTAACAAAGGTTGGGATGGACACCGCCTTAGTATCCATAGAGACTAAATAATTCATTTTGTCTCCACGGTGAATATTCAAAGCTAAGCATGCTGGTCCCATACCATGAGTTGGATAGATATCTCCTCTATGTTTTTGATTATAATCCAACCTCCAATTATTCCAATACTCTCCCCAATATGGCTCAAGGTTATGGATATATGACCCTTCGGCATGAAGTATTTCTCCAAACAATCCTTTTTGTGCCATATTCAAGGTTGTTAATTCAAAGAAATCATAAACGCAATTTTCAAGCTGCATACAATGTTTTCGTGTTTTTTCAGAAGTATTTATTAAATCCCAAATTTCTTCCATTGTTAAAGCCCCAGGTACTTCAATGGCAACATGCTTACCGTCTTTCATAGCCTGAACCCCAATATTTGCATGGTTTAACCAATCTGTTGCTACATAAATTAAATCAACATTTGGCAGTGCTGTAACTTGTCGCCAAGAATCTTCGCCAAAAAACTCTTGTGCTTTCGGAAAACCTAGCTCAATAAGTTTTTTATTAGATCGTTTTGTTCTCTCTTCAAGCATATCACACAATGCAACAACTTCAATTCCTTCAATATTGGTCATCCTTGTTACTGCGTCTGAGCCACGCATTCCTAAGCCAATAAAAGCAATTCTTACTTTTGGTATTGCCTTACAGGTCATTTGTATTACATCTTTTTGCCCTCTAGGACGCTCTGGTGTTTCAGTCTTTATCATTTGTGCAGACAAAGCTCCTATGCTCATTGTACAACAAAGGATCAAAATGAATTTTAACACAGTAATTCTCATCTCTTTTATAATTTTAATTCTGACTAAGCTCATTCTTTTATAAATCCTTAACAGCTTTTACGTTATCGGTAGAAATCACTCTCAATTTCGTGACGCAAAGAGTACTTACCAACATCTTAGCTTTTATTGACATTCGTTTAATTATCTAATCTGTATATATATTCTTCAATCTCCTTACCCCTTGCATTTGCAAAACCCGTATTCGTTCCAACTTTCAGGAAACCAGACTTTTCTAATATTTTTCTGGACCCATGGTTATCGTTCGCCACTCTACCAAAAAGTGGTCGAGTTAATTCAATATCCAGAAATAGCTTTACCGCTTTAGAGGTGACTCCCTTTCCCCAATGCTTTTTATTTAAGGCATATGTAATATCTGAATCTCCTCCCATTACAAATTTCACGACACAACCTACAACGGCACCGTCCAATAGAATAGATTGCATATGAACAGAATCAACTGTCAATAATTTTGTCCATTTATTAATGTAAGCATCTTTGTCCAAAGGGTTCTTTGAAGTGAATGCAGCCATAAAATTAGCTTCTTCATCAGCTTGATTTTGGTAAAACAATTCCAAGTCTGATTTTACAGATTTCCTGATTGAAATTTTCATTTGAGTTATTATGAATGAGAACAAGTCAATAAAGCGTGCTAGTGTGCTTTATACACACCTCCTAAATATAACAAAAAAAAAGCTGAACAACGGGTGCGTTGTTCAGCTTTAACAAAAACCATTCTCCTTCTAATAATGAACAACCAACTCGTGTTTTTTAATCATTTTCCTTAAGTTAATTAGTGCGTATCGCATTCTTCCAAGCGCAGTATTAATACTGATTTCTTCAAAATCTGCAATATCTTTAAACGACATCTCTTTAAATATTCTCATTTTCAAAATGTCACGTTGTGATTCAGGTAAATAATCAACCAGATCAACCATTTGCCCTTCTAACTCCTCACGCATCATTACCTCCGACACGCTTTCATCGTCCAATTTAAGGGTGTGGAAAATATTAAAGTCATCGCGTTGACTGGAAGACTCTGAAATTAACCGAACCTTATTCGCCTTCCTAAAGTGATCAATTACCAAGTTATGCGCTATTCGCATTGCCCAGGGTAAAAACTTACCTTCTTCATTATACGAACCCGCCTTAAGCGTATTCACAATTTTTATAAATGTATCTTGAAAAATATCCTGTGCCAAAGCACCGTCTCTTACTTTCATATATACAAAACGGTAGATTTTTTCTTTGTGACGCAATAACAAGGTCTCAAAAGCTTTTTCACTTCCATTAATGTATAAACTGACTAACTCGCGGTCTTCGAGTTTTTTCATCACTATAGCCATAACTTACTATTTAAATAGTTGAATTGTAATTAAATCAAACTGTGTTTAAAAGTAAATTTATGCTATAGGCACCGCGTGTTTAAATGAATAACTAATGGCAATATACAATTTCTATCTGGGATTCCAAATTTCAATCACGTAAAATCAACCTAAACCCGCAATACATTCGAGCAAAACAAAGGTTAAAAAAGCAGCTGTCTTTTTCAATTATTGATTAATTTTAACTGACTATTTCTACACACTAAAGGATATTTATGCAAAAGCATATCGAAATAAAAGGTGCAAGAATGCACAACCTAAAAAACATCGACGTAAAGATACCTCACGGGAAATTCACGGTCATTACAGGCTTGTCAGGTTCGGGGAAGTCATCGCTTGCTTTTGACACCTTGTTTGCAGAAGGTCAGCGACGCTACATAGAAAGCCTATCTTCTTATGCGCGGCAATTTCTTGGAAAACTAAACAAACCTGAAGCCGACTACATAAAAGGGATTGTTCCGGCAATTGCCATTGAACAAAAAGTCACATCAAACAACCCACGATCAACCGTTGGTACAAGCACTGAAATCTATGACTATTTAAAGGTTCTATTTTCACGTATCGGTAAAACAATATCCCCAATATCAGGAAATGAGGTTTTAAAACATTCTGTCACAGACGTAATAAATTTACTGCGAAAACTTGATACAGGCAACAAGTGTTTAATCCTATCCCCCCTTTCAGATTTAAAAAACTATGGGGTTGAACGAAAACTTGAGCTTTTAAAGCAACAAGGGTATGTACGTATGTTTTTAAACAACGAAACACACCTAATAGAAGACCTTATCAAAGAGACACCAAAAGGGATTGAAAAAGCACACCTAATTATTGATAGAATAAGTACAAATTTTAGTGATGAAGATAATGTATCGAGGTATGGAGATTCTATCAACCTTGCATTCATAGAGGGAAATGGAACATGTCTAATACATGTAGTTTCATCTAAAACAACATATGATTTCTCAAATAAATTTGAATTGGATGGTATGTCCTTTCAAGAACCGAACGAGCACTTCTTTACCTTCAACAACCCTTTTGGGGCATGTAAAAAATGTGAAGGGTTTGGGATGGTTATCGGAGTTGACCCAAACTTAGTCATCCCCAACAAAAATATCAGCGTATTTGAAGGTGCTGTTACACCTTGGAAAGGAGAAAAAATGAGTGCACACATGCACAAATTCATAGACAAAGCTGTAGACTATGACTTCCCTATCCACAGGCCCATTAACAATCTTACCGACATCGAACTAGACTTACTATGGAATGGCAACAAACAGGTAAAAGGGATCCGTCAGTTTTTTGATTTTGTAGAAAAAAAATCATACAAGATCCAATACCGTGTAATGCTTTCTCGTTATCGTGGAAAAACAGAATGTCACGACTGTAGAGGCACACGACTACGCAAAGACACCAACTACGTGAAAATTGAAAACAAGTGTATTTCGGACATCGTTTTAATGCCAATTGAAGATGCTCTTCATTTTTTTGAAAATTTAAAACCCAATAAACACGACAGGCAAATAACGAAGCGTATTCTTCCAGAAATAACCAACCGCTTACATTTTCTAAAAGAGGTTGGACTTGGCTACCTTACATTAAACAGACACTCAAACTCTTTATCTGGAGGAGAATCTCAACGAATCCACTTAGCTACCTCACTTGGGAGTAGTTTGGTCGGGTCTATGTATATATTAGACGAACCTTCAATTGGACTGCACCCCAAAGACACCAAACGATTAATTTCTGTACTAAAATCGTTACGTGATGTTGGAAACACGGTGATTGTTGTAGAACATGAACAAGACATAATGGAAGCAGCTGATGAAATTTTAGACATTGGTCCAATGGCAGGAGTGTTTGGTGGTGAGATTGTTTTTCAAGGTGATCACAAAAAATTAATTAAAGCAACAAACAGCCTAACAGCTGACTATTTAAATGGCAAAACAGTCATTCCTGTCCCGAAGCGAAGAAGAGTGTCAAAAAACAAACTCACCATTACGGGGGCAAGACAAAATAATTTAAAAAACATTGATGTAAACTTCCCATTACACAGCCTTGTTTGCGTAACAGGCGTTAGTGGGTCTGGGAAATCAACCTTAGTAAAAGAAATACTACTGCCCTGTGTTAAGAAAGCATTAGAGATCTATGGAGACAAACAAGGTGAATTCAACTCGTTTTCAGGAGACATGCAACACGTTCAACTCGTTGAATTTGTTGATCAAAACCCGATAGGAAAATCATCTCGAAGTAATCCTGCTACTTACGTTAAAGCATTTGATGATATCCGGGATTTATTTGCGCGCCTTCCTTTAGCTAAAACTAGAGGGTATAAACCTGGTTTTTTTAGCTACAATGTAGATGGTGGTCGTTGTGAAGTCTGCGAAGGCGATGGTGTAATTACTGTTGGTATGCAATTTATGGCAGATGTTCACTTAAGCTGTAAACAATGTAACGGAACACGCTACAAATCAGAAACACTTGACATTCAGTTTCACAATCAATCCATATCCGACATTCTCAATATGGACATTCAAACTGCGTTGGATTTTTTCCAATCAAAACCAGGTAAAACTGAAGAAAAGATTGTTTCTAAAATAACACCTTTAGTTAACGTTGGCCTGGGGTACTTAAAACTTGGGCAATCTTCAAGCACATTAAGTGGCGGTGAATCCCAACGAATAAAACTAGCGTCATTCTTAGCGAAAGGTACTAGAAGTAAACCTACTCTATTTATCTTTGATGAACCTACAACAGGACTACACTTTCACGATGTAAATAAACTGCTAATAGCCTTTAACGAGTTAATCCAAGTAGGTCATTCAATCATCATTATAGAACACAATCTGGACGTTATCAAATGTGCTGATCATGTTATCGACATAGGGCCTGAAGGAGGAGTAAAAGGAGGGACAATTCTATTCGAAGGAAGTCCAGAAGATCTTGTAAACTGCAAGGAGAGTTTCACTGGGAAACACCTAAAAGAAAAATTTTAGGCTAAATAAAATCTACCAATGAAAAAGCTTCAAGAGGAATAATCAATACTTTTGATGAAAATCAAATGCATGAAACTGTTTCTCCTCTGTTTTTCAATATTATTTATCACTTCAGCTTACAGTCAAGAAATAACGGGAACGATTCGCGGATCTGTAATTGACGAACTCTCTGAAGAGCCAATAATAGGTGCAAAAGTGGTTCTTTTAAACACCAATCCTCTAAAGAGGGTTTTAACTGATTACGATGGTCAGTTTAAACTAGCTAACATCCCTGTTGGTCGACATTCTATTCAGGTCACATACTACGGCTACAAACCAATTATTATTTCAAACTTAGAAGTATTAACCAAAGAACTTAACCTTGAAGTTAAAATGGTTGACTACGTTAAGAACCTAGGTGAAATAAATGTAAAAGCAAGTAAACAAGACAAACTCGTAAACGACCTTGTAACAAACAGCTCAAGATCATTCTCTATTGAAGAATCGCAACGTTATGCAGGAAGCCTTGGGGATGTTGCTAGAATGGCACAAAACTTTGCAGGAGTTCAAGGGGCTGATGATTCCAGGAATGATATTATTGTGAGGGGCAACTCACCAACGGGGGTACTATACCGTTTAGAAGGTGTAGACATTCCTAATCCAAATCATTTTGCAAATTTTGGTACAACCGGAGGCCCCGTAAGTATGATTAACCCAAACATGTTAGCTAAATCAGACTTTCTTACAGGTGCGTTCCCTGCAGAATATGGCAATGCAAATGCAGGTGTCTTTGACCTACACTTACGCAATGGGAACAACCAGAAGTATGAATTTTTGGCTCAAATGGGATTTAATGGTTTTGAAGGAATGGTAGAGGGCCCTTTTTCTCAAAACTCAAAGGCGTCCTTTGCTATTAACTATCGTTATTCAGCTTTAAAATTGCTAAGCCTGATGGGAATCAAATTTGGATCATCGTCTATACCAAAACACCAAGATGCAACATTCAAAATAAACATTCCAACAAAAAATAGTTTAACAACGATTTTTGGACTTGGGGGCATAAGTGAGGTTGAGCTTTTAGCCTAAAACACAATTCAAGGAGAAGACCTTTATGCCAACGGAAGCGACGACACTTATTTTTCAGGACACACCGGGTTTATTGGTGTAAATCATAAAAAAACGACTTAATACGAAGAGCTTTTTAAAACTTACCGTTGCAGTTCAAGCCGCAACAAACAGGTTACAAAATGACACTTTAGACCACAACCTACAAAACCCATTCACAAACTACATGAAAAATGGACTGCAAGGAAGACAAACTACAGCTGTACATTACACAAACAAATTAAATTCCAAGCACTACATAAAAGCAGGGGTCTTTTTTGACTTATTCTTCTTCACATTAACCGATAGTATTTATCACCAAGACCTAAACACCTTTATTAAAGTACATGACACAAAAGGAAACACAGGACTACTAAGACCCTACATCTCTTATCAGTATAAAATCACAGACAACATAACACTGAATGGAGGTTTGCACTACCAACAACTACTCATCGACAACCAAAACAACATAGAACCTCGTCTTGGAATAGCATGGAACATCAATAAAAACAACCGTATATCTGCCTCTTATGGCTACCACAGTCAAATGCAACCCTTAGAGGTTTACTACCAAGAAAACCAAATCGTTCCTAATCAGTCGATCTTATCGAACAACAAGCTAGAATTTACCAAAAGTCAACACGGTGTAATCGGCTATGATCTTTACTTCAATAATGGCATTCATTTTAAAACAGAACTTTATGGCCAGCTAATACACAATGTTCCTGTTCAACGCTTTGCTTCCGCATACTCTACATTAAATTTTGGTGCTGAGTATTATTCAGCAATACCAGACTCACTAGTCAACGAAGGTTCAGGAACTAACTATGGTGTAGAACTAACAATTGAAAAGCGAATGGACAAAGGACTTTATTTTATGTTCAATGGCTCACTCTTTGAATCAAAGTACAAGGGCAGTGACGGAATTGAGCGAAACTCTAGCTTTAACGGAAATTTCACATCAAATGTTCTCGCAGGTTATGAATACCGATTCAAAGCAAAAAAACCGTTAACTAAAAAAGGGAAAGCTAAGCCCATTATTGCTATTGCTGCAGATGTGAAATTTGTAATGAATGGTGGAGGAAGGTACACCCATATCCTACTCAACGAATCCATTATCACAGGTGAAGAAGTAAGGGATTTAAACAACGTAAATGAAGGGCAATTTAAACCATACACAAAGCTCAACACACGATTAGCATTAAAAATAATTCAATCTAAAATGACGCAAGAACTTGCAATGGATTTTCAAAATGTAACCAGTCAAAAAAATGTATTTCAGCAAAAATACAATGAAAAAACAGGTGAAATATTAACCATCTATCAAACGGGATTTTTACCCCTGGTTCAATATCGAATTCTATTTTAATCCATCAACTTTTCACTCTTTGCTATAATCGCCGATACGGTAGCATCACTTGTAACATTAATTACTGTTCTACACATATCTAAGATTCGATCAACTGGAAATACAATTGCCACCCAAAGCGGGTTTAAGCCAATCGAATCCAAGACAATCATAAGCATAATTAACCCCGCACTGGGTACTGCTGCCGCTCCAATTGAAGCCAAAGTAGCCGTTGCGACAATTCCCAGCTGTTGCATCATACTTAAATCAACATCATGGTATTGAGCCAAGAAGATCACAGCAACGGCTTGATACAAGGACGTACCATCCATATTTACCGTAGCACCAATAGGCAGTACAAAATCACTCACCTTTTCCGGAACCTTTAAATTCTCATTGACACACTCTATTGTTACAGGTAATGTTGCTGCAGATGAACTTGTGGAAAAAGCAAGAAACTGAGCGGCGCTCATTCCTCTAAAAAACTCACGGTAACCAATTTTAACACCAAAAACCTTAAGTAACAGCGGATAAAACCCAAAAAGCATCGCCATTAAACCTCCAAAAACAATTAATGCATAAAAACCTAACTGAATAAAAATATCCATCAATTCACTAAGTGTATCAGCAGATTTAGCTAACACACCGGCCATTAAACAAAAGACAAAGAATGGAGCAAAATTCATTACAATGTGAACCATTTTAACAAAAACTTCATTCATGTCGTCAAAAAAACCACGAACAGACGCTGTTTTATCTTTAGGCATCATTATTATTGCAACACCAAAAAACAAGGCGAAAAAGATTACCTGAAGCATAAGCTTTCCATTCCCCAATGCCTGAACAAGGTTACTTGGAACCATATCTACCAAAGGCTGCAAAGGACCTTGACTCTTATTGGCATTCTTCTGGGTATTCTTCTGAGACATTTTCTGATATGCCTCGGTATCCATATCAGAGTTCAACTTAACGCGAATTTCAGCCAATTCTTTTTCACCAACAGTAGCCATTACATTCCGACCATCTTTTACTTCAATATTGTTGTCATGCGCCCACACTTCATACTCTAAACGGTGCGTAATTTTCGTATCCTTATTTGAATTTTCCCCAGGAACAAAAACGTTTACAATAACTAGCCCCATTGAGACAGAAAACACGGTAGTTATGAGGTAAAGCCCTAATGTCTTAGCCCCCATTCTCCCTAACTGAGAAGGGTCTCCTAACCCCGAAACACCGGTAACAATAGAAAACAAAACCAATGGTATGGCTATAAACTTTAAGATGTTAATGAAGATCGTCCCAAAAGGATCAATCCAATCTGACGTAAAACCATTCAAGCCATAAGCGCCTGAAATCAAAGACCAAATAACACCCAAAGCCATTGCTATAAGTATTTTCCAATGTAAAGCTAGTTTTCCCATGTTGTGAAGATAACAATTCAATCAAAAAAAGAACAACTAAAAGATAGCCAACCATAACAAACAGGCGTATGTTAAAAACAATACAGATTTGATATTTGTGAGTTTAAAGAAATTTATTAATATTGCATATCGAATCACGCTTCGATCGCATTTCGCGAAATTTCCCTAATGACATTTATATATCAGAATATTTTTTTTAGACTTTATCAATGGATAAAAACGAACTAGAAAGCAAGAAAATTGCTGAGCTTAAAGATATTGCAAAATCCTCAGGAGTTGAGGGGTTTCAATCAATGAAAAAAGCAGACTTAGTCGCTTCACTTTCAAACGAATCAACATCTGAAAACAATGATGATGATAACAAACCTAAGCGTAAAAGAACACGCAAAAAAGTTATGGCAACGGCTGACGCCCCTCAACCTGAAGAAAAAGTAGAAGCCACACCAGAAACCAAGGTTATCGAAGCAAAAACTACGATCGATAAAACAGAGACATTGCAAGAGGTTTCCGCTAAAAAGGTAAGTGAAGAAAATGCACCATCGAAAAGCATTGAAAAAAATGTAAACGATTCAAACGATTCAAAAACGACGCAAGCACCCGTAAAAGATAAAGAGGCACGGAATCATAACAATAACCGAAATAACAACAATAATCGGAACAACAACCGAAACAACAATAACAATCGAAACAACGGGAATAAAAACTCGAATAGAAATCAAAACGATAGACGCCCAACAAAAGAAGAAGAGGAAATGTACAACTTGGTCGGTATTGTTACCGCCGAAGGAGTTTTAGAAGTAATGCAAGATGGTTATGGTTTTTTAAGATCATCTGATTACAACTACCTTTCTTCTCCTGATGACATCTACGTATCTCAAAGTCAAGTTAAACTATTTGGACTAAAAACAGGAGATACAGTCGTCGGAACAATTCGCCCTCCTCGTGAGGGAGAGAAATTTTTCCCACTAGTAAAAGTTGAATCAATTAACGGGAGGCCACCTTCATACATTAGAGATCGTGTTCCTTTCCAATATTTGACACCGCTTTTCCCAGATGAAAAATTCAAATTAACAGGCCATGCGCAAGAGACTTTGTCTACACGTGTAATGGACTTATTCGCCCCTATTGGTAAAGGGCAACGTGGTATGATTGTAGCCCAACCAAAGACGGGAAAAACAATGTTACTTAAAGATGTTGCAAATGCCATTGCCGCAAATCATCCTGAAACATATTTAATTGTACTTCTAATTGACGAACGCCCTGAAGAGGTTACAGACATGGCACGCTCTGTAAACGCTGAAGTAATTGCTTCTACATTTGATGAACCTGCTGACAGACACGTTAAAGTAGCAAACATGGTGCTTGAAAAAGCAAAACGCATGGTTGAATGTGGTCATGATGTCTGTGTATTGCTTGATTCGATTACACGTTTAGCAAGAGCATACAACACTGTTTCTCCAGCATCTGGGAAAGTATTATCTGGTGGTGTAGATGCAAACGCACTACATAAACCAAAACGTTTCTTTGGAGCTGCTCGTAAAATTGAGAATGGAGGTTCTCTCTCAATAATCGCTACTGCATTAACCGAAACAGGATCTAAAATGGATGAGGTTATTTTTGAGGAATTCAAAGGAACAGGTAATATGGAACTTCAACTCGATCGTAAAATTTCTAATCGTAGAATTTACCCTGCAATTGACATCACATCATCAGGGACACGTAGAGAAGATTTATTAATGAATAAAGATATACTTCAACGAATATGGGTATTGCGTAAGTTTATTGCAGACATGAACCCAGTTGAAGCCATGGAATTTATTAAAGACCGTATGAGCAGTACGGAATCAAATGAAGAGTTTCTTATCACAATGAATAGCTAAAGCTAGACCATGAAGGTTACAATTAAAACAGGAATATTTTTTGCGCTAATTTGGATGATCATTAAAATGATTTTCTTTTTCACAGAAGCTTTTCCATACAATGTGGTTCCCGCTGTAATGGTTAACATATTCTGTTTACTATTGGCTATAACCATAGGTTTGTACAAACAAAAACTTCAAGACACTGAAGTTGGAAATGCACTTCGAGACATTAAAAATGCAATGTCGGCTGGAGTTCCTTACGCTGTACTGGTTAGTATTTTCATCTTCTTTTACTACGCTCAAATTGATCCTGGTTTTAATGAACACCAAATTGCAGAAGCAGAAGTTGGTATTCAAAAAATGATCGATAATCCAATTGATTTCGCCAAGGTGAAAAAATCAAATGAGGCCTTTGAGGTAATGACGAAAGATGAGATCTATAGTCAACTGATTCAAGGTCCACGTGGGTTCTACAGTCCACTTTCAACAATGACTGTATCCATGTTAGCAATGTTATTATTAACAACAATGAATAGCATATTTATTACCATCGTTTTTAGAAAGGTTGTATTTCGGTAAATAATCCTTCTGATTTTTCTTCCTATCTTTGCCTTAATTATTACACTTAAAACATATATAGCATGCAACTGTATAATAAACTAAGTGCTGATGAAAGAGCGAAATTAATTGATGAAGCAGGTCAAAACCGCCTAACAATTTCGTTTTATCAGTACCATCAAATTGGAAACCCTCAAGTATTTAGAGATACCCTTTTTATTGCTTGGAACAATTTAGACGTTCTTGGTCGAACCTACGTGTCCAATGAAGGGATCAACGCCCAAATATCTGTTTCCGCAACTCGATTTAAAGAATTCAAATCACATTTAGATACAATTTCATTTTTAGAAGATGTACGTCTAAACATAGCAATTGAACAGAACAACAAATCATTTCTAAAACTCAAAGTGAAGGTTAGGGATAAAATTGTTGCAGATGGTTTAAATGACGAAACATTTGATGTAACCGACATAGGTACACACTTAAAAGCAAGAGATTTTAACGAAATCATCGCAAAAGAAAATACGGTTCTTGTTGATATGCGAAATCACTACGAAAGTGAAATTGGTCATTTTGAAGGAGCGATTACCCCAGACGTTGATACGTTTAGAGATTCACTAGACATCATTGAAGAAGATTTAAAAGAGCATAAAGAGGATAAAAACTTAGTCATGTACTGTACTGGAGGTATTCGTTGTGAAAAAGCAAGTGCTTACTATAAACACAAAGGATTTAAGAATGTTTTTCAACTCGAAGGAGGCATCATTGAATACGTTCGTCAAGTAAAAGAACACGACTTAGAAAACAAGTTCAAAGGGAAAAACTTTGTATTTGATGAAAGGCGAAGCGAACGTGTTTCTGATGATGTAATTTCTGTTTGTCACCAATGCGGGGAAGCTTGCGATGATCATACCAACTGTGCAAATCAAGGGTGTCACTTATTGTTTATTCAATGTAAGTCGTGTCAAACAAAAATGAACGATTGTTGCTCTAATGAATGTAAGGACATTCACGAGCTACCCCAAGAGGTTCAAAAAGAGCTTAGAAAAGGAAAAAATGAAAGCAACAAAGTCTTCAAAAAAGGACGCTCTGAGGCATTAAAGTTTAAAACTTAAGGTTTGGTGGAACGAAGTGTTGAAATTGGATTTATTTCAACGCCTCTCCCAATTGATCATAATCAATTCCATCAAAGTTCCCTGAGGACATCATAAGTAGTACTGCATTAGACCAGTTTTGAGCGTGGATAAACGCAAGCACTTCACTGGTTTCAGTTAACACTGTCACGTTACCACCAAAACCAGCACTCACCTGCTCTATTGTAATTGGGGCTAGTTTTTTATGCTTAACAACCTCTGGACTAAAATATACTACAGCTTCATCTGCAGCATTCATAGCATCTTTGTACTGAGGAAGGAATTCTTTTTTTAGCGATGAAAATGTATGCAACTCCATACAGGCAACAACTCTTCGTGAAACAAACTGTTCCTTAACAGCTTTTGTAGTTGCTTTTAACTTACTTGGTGAGTGTGCGAAATCTTTGAACATCGAGAATCGGTCACTTTCAGATACTTTTTGCAAACGCTTTCCTGCCCCAGTGAAAGAGGACATCTTGCTCAGGAAGTCAGCATTAGAAATACCTATCGACTCCCCCAAATGCATAGCTCCAATTAAATTCTGCAGGTTATGTCCTCCAAAAATTTTTAACGCATAAGAATCTCCATCAAAATGGAGTAAAGTTCCATCAGGGGTAACCTCATATTGAGGTGTCTGGTATGGTATAGTGTTTAAAGTATTGGCATATTTATTTCCAAGTTTGCTTACCTCAACATCTTCTGTATTATAGATCAAAGTACCATCGTTCTCAATGACTTGGCAGAATTGATTAAATTGATCTACATAATTATCAAATGTGGGAAACACATTGATATGGTCCCAAGCAATGCCACTAATAAGAGCAATATGCGGGTTGTACAAATGGAATTTTGGCCTACGATCAATGGGAGAACTTAAATACTCATCCCCTTCAAGAATCATAACCTCAGCCTCGTCTGTTATTTTAACCATACAGTCATACCCTTCTAATTGCGCACCAACCATATAATCAACATCCATCCCCATTGCATTGGTAACATGTAGCAACATTGAAGTAATTGTTGTTTTTCCGTGAGAACCACCAATCACAACTCGTTTCTTCTCTTTACTTTGCTCATATAAATATTCAGGGTAAGAGAAGACAGGAATATTAAGGGTTTTTGCTTTAAGTAACTCTGGATTATCTTCGCGTGCGTGCATTCCTAAAATCACAGCATCAACTCCTTTGTGAATACGTTCCACATTCCACCCAATAGAAGTTGGTAAGATTCCTTCTTTGTCTAAACGGGATTTTGAAGGTTCAAATATTTCATCATCAGAACCCGTAACACACAAGCCTTTTCGACTTAAGGCAATTGCCAAGTTATGCATAGCACTACCTCCAATAGCGATGAAATGAATCTTTTTACTTTTTCCGGTCATAGAACAGTCATTTTAGTCTAAAAGAATCGGGATAATTATAAAAATCACCCAAAAACAGTACAATGAAATTACCTTAAAAAGGTTCGGGATAAAGTTTGATTCAAATTAGTTACGCACACCTTGTTGATGAAAACCTATTCAGTGATGTACTTCGAAAAACCAGCAGACATAGAACGTTGAATAAGCCCATCAGTATCGCTGTACAACAAGTAAACATCTAAACCCAAGTACGGATGTTCTTCAACAAAAGCCAAAGACGCTTTAGTTCCCATAACCATAAATGCCGTGGCATATCCATCTGCAGTAGCGCAATCATCTGCAATTACTGTAGCACTTAACAACGAATGCTGAACAGGAAACCCTGTTTTTGGATTTAAACTGTGTGCATATTTAACACCATTTTTAATGTAAAACTTTCGGTAATTTCCACTAGTAGCTACCGCCTTATTAGAAATCGACAGTACGTTTTCTAAACTGCGTTCTTTCAAATTATCTATCGGTACATCAACACCTATTCTCCAGTCAATTCCTTCTCGATTCTTACCGCGAACAATAACCTCTCCTCCAATTTCGATGTAATAATTCAAGTGACCTTCGCGCGATAAAAATCGATCAACAACATCAACAGACTGCCCTTGTGCAATGGCATTAAAATCCAACTTTAATTTTGGGTGATTTTTTTTAAACCGAATAGCACTTCCATCAAAGTCCACATCATATAACTTTCCACGTGTAAAATCAACGAACATAAGCATTGAATCAACTTCAAATGATTTTAGTGGTGTATCCATATTATCCATAAACCCCCATCCTTTTACCAATGGAAAAACAGACGGGTCAAAGCAACCGTTTGTCTCCCTGAAAATCGTTTCACTTTTCAAAAAACATTCCTTAAAATAAGTCGTGTAATCTTCAATCACAACAAAACCTGTCGCTCTATTTAACTTTGAAACTACAGACGATTCAATATAGGTAGACAGCGAATTATCAAAAGTAGTAAACAACGAGTCTAACCGTTTTTTAGTCACATCAGAATGTTCTTCAGAGATAATAACATGATACGTGGTACCTTGTGTTTGACCTAATATAACAAACCCTTCACCTGAAGAAGAAGTTTCACGTTGATTTTCTCCGCAAGAACTTAGAGTAAGTACACTAAAAGTGACGCTCCAAATGAGCCGATTGAGTTTCTTTTTGCCAAACATGAGATACAATTGGGTTACCATTTTTACTGTACGTAATACCACTTAGTGTTTGCGTACGAACGTAAACATCTGCATGACCATCAATAACAACCACACGCCTTGTGAAAATAGTGGTAACAAGTCCATCAGCATCACTTTTAGAAAATGACTCTTGACTTACACCTTCTGGATATTCTTTCCCTAAACTATTCGCCACCTTAATTGGCTTCTTAGGAGCATCGCTGACACCTTCTATTTTTTGATACGCATCATAATGCTTGTCCTTACTCGTCTTATTTACTTCGGTACTTTGTTTCTTAACAGCCTCATCAACAGCTGCCACCTGTCTCGCTAGTGCTTCCTTGTCTTTTAATACACGTGTTATTTCGGTGGATTTCATGTCAACTCGATCAACTTGCTGTTGTGTATTTAATCGATCTCCTTCATCGTCTTCTATAAAGGTCTGTAAATCCATATACGCCTGATCTTTAGCAAGCTGATGTTCATGCACCTGGTCAGCTTGCTCCTCTTGTCGTAAAACACCCGATTCCACAAGCAACCTGATACTTTCATCGACCAATTCCTTACTTCTAAAATGTCGCTCTACCTCTGTATTGTAGCGATCAATATTAACTCCTGCTAATTCCGTTTCCTGCTGTTGTATTAAAGCGTTATACACCGCTCTATCCTCACCCAACTGGAACTGTTCATCCTGAGCTCTTTTTTGAATTTCTGAGACTTGACTGTTCACTTTAAAAGCAGACTCAACGTCTATCGATGTGCGCTCATTATTATCTGCAACAACACCAGCGCGAACCCCTTCTAAATCGTTTGTGCTTCCAGTTAACCTAGCAGAAACTGACTGTGCTTTTTCTACAACCCTTATAGCTGACTCCTGAACAGCACCTTCGTTCGTCAATAATTCATCATAACGATCGGCGGAGGCCTCTACACGTGCTTGGCTCGCGTACGCTTTAGCTTCATTAAGCTGTTTATTTGTAGTAGATTTAATGGTTTTATCATGGTGTGATTCGCCTTCAATGATGGAAATTGTTTGAGTTGAATTCACACGTTCATTATAATCCTGTGAAATACGTTTTGACCCTAATGCAGCCTGTGCATCATTAAATAACTTTAAGTTATCTGCATTTCCTTTATAGGCATTTTGACGCTTACTATAAACTGACAGTGACTCTTCTGTTTTACGATCTAAAACACCCTGAGAGCTAAGGTTATCGCTATTTTCAAAATCGACATTCGTTCGGTATGTCTTTTCTACTTCCAACTGTACTTTTTTTAGCTCGGCATCCGTAAACTCGCTATTCAAAGCATATACGTTCTCATCAGCTTTAGCCTGTTGTTGGACAAGCCTTAACGTAGTCAGTTCACGTTCATGAAATTTTGTTTCAGCTAATCCTCTTTTGGTTTCTGCTGCTCTAATTTTCTGTGCTTCAATATCTATACTCGTGCTCTGTGAAAAACGACGATCAGACTCTGCTTTTTGAATGATAAAACCACCTTCCAAAATACTGTTTTCATCAAAAGGTACCCCTAAATCTTCTAATTTTTCTACACCTACATTTTCAACTACACCTGAACTCAATACAGTAGAAGTGTTCTCTGGTTTGACCTCAACCTCAACACGTTCATTTTGATGACTCAAACGTTCACACGCTTCTATCCTATTTTTTGCGTGTAAATGTGAAGGGCTAAATACTATAGCTTCTTCATATTTATTTTTAGCCCTTGCATATTCCTTCTTTTCAAAGAAAGAGTCAGCCTCCTTAATTATTGCATTTAAACGCTCAGCAATTATACGATTAGCTTTGCTATCCTTAATGTCGTCCATCAGTTGTTTAATTTCAGACACCTTCGATTTTGCAGCTAGATCTGTAGGGATAATTAGCAATGCCTTTTGATAACACCTAAGCGCAGCACTATAGTCCTTCTTATCAAAATTCCGCTGACCTTTCTCTATATAACTCGTATATAACGAATCTTTTTTATTCGCTTTAGATAAGGCACTCATTAAAGCATTTATTTCAGCAATTTGAATTTTAGGTTCAGGTTCTTTAGGTTTTAATTTTCGGGCATTATTATACATCTTTTTTGCCTCTTCAAACTTCTTTTTTGACATTAAAACACTTGCCGAATTCATTAAACCAGCGTACTTTTTATCCAGGCTTTTAATTGCATTCACCTTAGCTAATAAATCTTGAGGACGGCTATCTTCAGGCTTAAATTTAATTGCTCTGTCAATTAGCTCTAGCGCCCTGTCATATTCCTTCGATTCAATTTTCTTTTCAGCAACAGTTAAAATCTTTTCATATTGAGCATCTGTTTCTTGCCCTTTAGCTTTTTCTAAACGTTCTGCCTCCTCTGCTTTATCAACCGGACCCTGCTCCATTGGCTTTAAAACAAGAGCTTTATTATACTTATTTATAGCTTCAATGTATTTTTTATTCGCGACCAACACGTCTCCCTCTCTGATTAACTTATTGTATTGCTTGTCTAATTGGCTTGATGCAGCTTCTTTTTCAAGCATCGCTTCTAACTCCGTAATTTTAATTGCTGGTAATGTCTCAAGTGGCTTAACAGATTGCGCTTCCTTATACTTAAGTATTGCTTTTTGAAACGAACCTGCAGACTTCGCTTTTTCAGCAACTAACATCAAGTTGTCATAGTGAAGGTTTTTCGCTTTCGCTAAATCAGCAATTGCTTTATCAACAAGGGCAATTTGCGCTTTAGGAAATGTATTACTTTCATCGATTGCTATTGCTTTTTTATATTCAGATTTTGCTGCTTCCAACATTCCTTTACCAAACAACTCATTCGCTGTTGAAACTGCAGCTTTATAAGCTTTTTCTCGAGCCAAATCACCCATCTTTGTTTCAATTTCAACCAACTTCGCTTTTGGATACTGCTTTGTAGGTTTTAATCGAGCCGCCTCCGTATACTTATCTTTAGCTGCACGTAAACTATTTTGTTTTAAAAACGCATCACCTGATGAAATCGCAGTATCATACATTTTATTGTTTCTAGCTTCTTTTTTACGAAGCTCCAATGTTTTAGTTAAAACAGCAATTTGATCCTTAGGGTATTGCTCATCTTTCTTTTCAAGTCCTGCTTTATATTTCAATATTGCACCCTCAAGATTATCCTGATCACGTAAATTATCTCCTGCTTCAATCAAATTATAATACGCTTCATTCTCTTGTTTATCTGCCAACACAGAAGCTTTCTCTACTTGAATCAACGCGTCTAATTCTATAATTTTATCTACAGGGTATTTCGCTTGGGGCTTATACCCCAAGGCTTCTTCATACTTGCGAAGTGCTTTTTCGTAATTTTTAGACGCATAAAATGCATCAGCTGCTTTTAGTGCAGCATTATACTTCATATTCATTTCAGCCTTACGCTTATCAGAATCTGCCAAAAGAACTTCTACTTTTTTCTTTACTGCTGCTGCTGCTGCTGTATTTAATCGAGGGCTTAATGCTTGAGCATTCCAATCGAATTTTGCAACGGGCTCGGTTTTAAGAAATGAGAAATCTGCATTATCTCTTTTATTAAATACTTTTATTTCAAAAGGGTCAAAGAGTTCTCCTCCTGGTGGAGTATCTTCTTCATTTAATTTCGCGAAATCAAAATGCATCATTTTACCCACCAATCCAGGCTTACTAAATTTAAGTTCGAATGGCTTTGTTTGATCAATATCTGCTGATATCTTGAACTTACCATTTGAAGAAGTTACCGATGATGAAATAACGGTACCAGCTTGTACTAGCCGAACCTTAACACCTTCTTCTTTCTTATCTTTATCACTATTTACAAGCGTGCCACGAAAAACTAAATCTAATTTTTGACCCCATGAAAACATGGATAGCATGAATACAAAAAATACAATTAGATACCTCATATTATAGAATTTAAACGTAGCTCTGTGCAACCAGTTACAGATTTGGTTTAAATTTGAATTATTATTTATACAAATATGGTTAAAATAGTTCATAAACATGCCTTCAAACACCATGCTAAGCAGTGAAAAAATAAGTTATTGGGAGCAAAAATCTTTCTTTAATAATATTGACTACCTAATAATTGGAGCTGGGATAGTTGGATACAGTACGGCTCTTCACTTGCGTAAAGCAAATCCAAACAGTAAAATCGTTATTCTTGAACGTGGATTTCTTCCGAGTGGAGCAAGCTCAAAGAATGCAGGTTTTGCTTGCTTTGGAAGTGCTACAGAACTCTACGCAGACCTTCAGGAAATCCCAGAAAAGGATGTGTGGGAAACAGTAAAGCTACGCTGGGAAGGTTTATCTCATTTAAGGACATTAATTGGTGATCAACAATTAAAATTTGAAACAAATGGTTCTTGGGATTTGATTACAGAGCATGAAACGTCTCTTTTTGAAAAAGTAAAAGATCAAATTCCATATTTCAACACCAAGTTGAAGGAAATTACTGGTGAAGAGGGTGTTTATTCTATTGACCCCAATGTTTCTACTAAGTTTGGGTTCAATAATGTAATTACGAGTATTTTTAACCGACTAGAAGGACAAATAGATACCGCATCTATGAACCATGCGTTTTACAAGAAAGTAATTGCTGAGGACATCCATGTTTTATTTGGAATAGAAGCTTTAAGTATTGATCAAAACAACGTAAAAACAACGCAGGGAACAATTCAATCTACCAACATTTCAATCTGTACAAACGGGTTCGGAAAGGCATTGATTCCCTCAGAGGATATTGTTCCTGCAAGAGCTCAAGTACTTATCACAGAACCTATTAAAAACTTAAAAATCAAAGGAACATTTCACTACAATAAAGGGTACTACTACTTCAGAAATATTGACGATAGAATTCTATTTGGTGGCGGAAGAAACCTCGACATTCGTGGAGAAACGTCTACCCTTCTAGAAAACACAGCGCTAATTACCAAGTCATTAAACGCAATTTTAAAAAATGTTATACTGCCTAGTACACCATTCAAAATAGACCATCAATGGGCAGGAATAATGGGTATTGGTAAATCTAAAAAACCTATCGTTAAAAAACTAGATGATCACTTATTTTGCGGTTTAAGATTAGGAGGAATGGGGGTTGCAATCGGCACCTTAGTTGGGAAAGAACTGGCGTCACTTATTCAGGAAAATAAATAATTTGACAAAATAATTAACGCATACAACAGCGTCCATACATTATTTTATTCTTATTCTATAAATGCGCTTTGACAGCTAGTTGAATTTCTTAATTTTGACAAAAAACTAGTCAAATGAAAGACACAGCTTTATCAAATAAACATATTGCTTTAGGTGCTAAAATGGTTCCTTTTGCAGGATACAACATGCCTGTACAATACGAAGGCGTTAATAGCGAACATCAAACCGTGCGCGAAGGTGTTGGGGTTTTTGATGTTTCTCACATGGGGGAATTTTTCATTTCTGGACCTGGAGCCTTAGATTTGATTCAAAAAATAACTTCGAACGATGCTTCAACACTCACCATTGGCCGAGCGCAATATAGCTGTATGCCAAACGGAAAAGGTGGAATTGTTGATGATTTAATCATTTACAAACTAAAAGAAGAAGAATACCTTTTAGTTGTGAATGCATCTAACATAAAAAAAGATTGGGATTGGATCTCATCATTCAATACCTATGGTGCAGAAATGAAAGATCTCTCTGAAGACTATTCACTACTGGCTATTCAAGGCCCTAAGGCTATTGAGGCAATGCAATCGTTAAGCTCTATTAACTTAGCCGAAATCAAATACTACCATTTTGAAGTTGCTGATTTTGCTGGAGTTGATGATGTAATTATTTCTGCTACAGGATATACAGGTTCTGGAGGATTTGAAATCTACTGCAAGAACGAAAATGCTTCTCAAGTTTGGGACAAAGTATTTGAAGCTGGAGCAGTGTGTGACATTAAACCCATTGGTTTAGCTGCAAGAGACACATTGCGATTAGAAATGGGCTTTTGTCTTTATGGAAATGACATTGACGATACAACCTCACCTTTAGAAGCAGGGTTAGGATGGATCACAAAACTTGCAAAAGACGACTTTAATGACAAGGCGTTTTTAGCGAAGCAGAAAGAGGAAGGTACTACACGTAAACTCATTGCATTTGAAATGATTGATCGTGGTATTCCACGTCATAACTACCCTATTGTAGATACGAATGGAAACACAATTGGAAGAGTAACCTCTGGGACAATGTCTCCCTCAATGAAAAAATCAATTGGATTGGGGTATGTAACAAAAAACCTAAGCGCCGTAGATAATGAGATCTTTGTCGAAATCAGAAACAAACAGGTAAAAGCCAAAATTGTTAAACTTCCATTTTACAAGAAGGCATAAGTAAATACAAAATAAAAAAAGGGTGATTGAAATTATCAATCACCCTTTTTTTTCAGCCTTAAAGACCAAAATATCTTTGCGTTTACGCTACTCTTTAAACTTTTCTCCTAAGTCACACGTCATTATCACGGTAACACTGTCTGAGCCTGAAGACTGAGGTGGCATATTAAAACTTGAAGTTGACCCAATATCAGTACATGTTGATTTTGCATCTTTTTGCTTCCCATTTACATATTTTAATGATGTTGTTGAAGCAGAAGATAATGGCACAGTTACCCCTCCACTCTCATGCTCGGGAAATGTAGTAACTGTAGTACAATTACATGAATACGTTTTTGAACAAGAACCTAAAGTTAACAAGACTGCAGATACTAAAATGATGGTGATTTTCATAATAATAGTTTAATCGTTGGAATTAAAGCTAGTAAATATATCCGTTGAAGCCAAAAATCAAGTGCACAAAAACATCCACCCTTCCATACAACGTCAAGTTTAAGACAAATAGAAATGCATTAAAACTAACCCCTTAGATCATTGCTCAACTTCATTTTTAGGAACCCTAAAAATCATGAGTAACCCGATAACAAAGAAGAAAATTATTGATAGAATAGACCCCCTAATGTCATCCATCGCATACTCCATAAATCCAAAAAAGAACGTCCCTAAAACAATTCCTATTTTTTCAGTCACATCAAAAAACGAGAAGTAACTTGCATAATCATTTGTTTCTGGTAAAAACTTCGCGTACGTTGATCTTGATAAGGACTGAACACCACCCATTACAATTCCGACACCGCATGCAAGTGCATAAAACTGGCCGTGTTCACCTTGACCAATAAAGTAGGCAAACACACACAATGGAATCCAAAAACCAACAACAAGCGTTAACGTTTTCATATTTCCAATTTTTTCTGACAACCTGGAAATTAAAAAAGCTCCTAAAGCTCCTAGAATCTGAATTAACAATATTGCAATAATTAAGCCTGCAGTTCCCTCCCCTTCTTTACTTGCTATTTCTGCTGGCGTTAGCGTTGATCTAATTTCTTCTGGAATTTTAAATATCTCTCTTGAGGCATACAATGTAGCTGTAAGCATAACTGTCTGAACACCTGTATTAAAGAAGAAGAATGAAGTAATAAATCGTTTTAAGCGTTTTGTCTTTTTAAACGCTTTAAAAACAATAATCAACTCATTAAACCCCTTCCAAATAATCCCTTTTTCTTTTTTATAATTATTGGTACTATTCGGGAGCACCCGGTATGCTATTTGACTAAATAAAACCCACCAAATTCCAACAAAAACGAAGCAATATTTAATGTCATACTCCAAAACCATGTTCCATATCAAACAAAAAACAAGTAAAACCATTCCCCCAAAGTACCCCATCGAAAAGCCTTTTGCTGAAATCCGATCATGGTCTTTAGGCTCTGAAATTTCAGGTAAAAATGAATTGTAAAACACCAAACTACTCCAAAAACCTATGCTTGCTAAGAAAAATGGAATCATACTAAGCCCCATATTATTAGGATCAAAGAAATAAAGCCCCACACACGAGGTCGCTCCCAAGTAGCAAAAAAACTTCATAAATGCTTTCTTATTCCCTGAATAATCAGCAATCCCTGAAAGTAATGGCGATAAAAAAGAAACGACTAAGAAAGACGCAGCAAGAACATAGGTGTACAATACCGAACTTGTAATCTCTATTCCAAAAAAGAATGACGTTACATCCTCTGTTCGAACGGAAATCATACTTGGATCAAAATCTGGAGAACCATCATTATACATACGGTTTACATATGCATTCGTGGTTGTTTTTTCAAAGAAAATAGGGAAAATAGCAGAGGATATAACCAAGTTATAAACTGAATTTGCCCAATCGTAAGAAACCCATCCTCTAATTACCTTCTTATCCCCCTTTATCATCTATTCCAATCCTTTTAAATAGTTCTCTAAATAAGTAAAGTACACTGAAAGCTCTCCATTCAATGTCGTTTCACTTCCGCGTGCTATAACCAAATCTTTATCTTCAATAAGCAACGATGGAAATACTTCATTCAACAATTCTCCTCCAAAATCTTCTGAAGCATCTAAAGGTAATTCACACGGTAAATTATCAACTGCCATAACAGCGATTACCCCTTCTTTCTTAAAGTCAGCTTCTAACTCTGTTACTGGGTCATAACCATAAATTGGGTCCGTAATTTTACTTGGTCGAATTGTACAAGCTACAGCGCAATCAATATCACAAGAAATGTCTGCAACAACAGATAAACGAACGTCCTCAGATTTTAAGTCTTCTCGTGTAATTATGTAATCTGACTTATCGCTCCAATAATGACAAGGAATATACATGTCTGATTTAGATAGGTACTTTTTAAAATCTGACTTATAACGTTCTGGAGTAGTATAAAACTCCTGTTTAACAAACTTAGAACCATCCGGTTTAGCATAGTAATCTTCCAGCTCTAGGTGCGTATAAACAGGTGTATCAAAAGTATTTGTCAAAAATTCTTCAGGCGTCACTTCAGTTATAGGCAGTAAGTCTAAAATTTCTCGAGCACCATGTCCCACTCGACCAAATCCGGTAAGTACAATTTTGGTGTTATTAGGTAACGATACTTTCTTCAATTCTTCTTCAACCTCTTTACGGTCAGCACATTTATTAGCCGCTTTCAATTCATAAAGTTCATGCTTGAGTCCGTATGTCAAAAAGCCGTTGTAACAACCAACAATTCCAGCGTAACGACCAAAACCAATAACGCGTTTATTAGACTTATTTTTCAAAGCCTCATAATCAATTAATTGTATTTTTTTATCTAGAATGGCCTGTAACAAAGCTCTGTTATAAGACTGTTTTTTTAGCGTATGTGAGAAAAATAAGAACTTTTTATTCGGTATAAGGTCAGAAATATTAACCTCTTTAACCCCTAGAATGATTTCACAATCGGTTAAATCTTCGTTCATCTTTATCCCCTCAGCCAAATAAGCTTCATCCTTATAAGCACGAATAGGGCTTGGTTGAACAACAACCTCAACAAATGGATAAGTAGTCTCTAACAAACGACACTGCTTAGGTGTCAATGGTACACGTTTATCTGACGGAATCTTACCTTCTTTTATTACCCCAATCTTGATTTTATCCATACTAACTCAACGGTTCTTTAAGGATGTACATGTCTATTAGCTCACGAACACAACCTTCTCCCCCTTTATTTTCTAATATTACGTCTACTTGCGACTTAATTACATTTACAGCGTCTTTTGGGCATGCTGAAAAACCAACCTTTTCAATGACTGCTAGGTCATTTATATCGTCACCAATCATAGCGACATTTTCTAGGTTAATGTTTAACTCTTTGCAAATAGCGCTCAACGTTTCTATTTTAGGACTTCTGCTTACTGAACAATGCTGAATACCTAGCATTTCTGCGCGCCTTGCAACTGCATCTCCTTTAAATCCAGATGAAATAATGGCTACTTGAAAATTACTTTTCGTTAGGTGTATGATAGCCATTCCATCTTTGGTGTTAAACTTCTTGAATTGGTCTCCAGATTCAGTAAAATACATTCCACCGTCTGTCATTACACCATCTACATCAATTACCAGTAGCTTTATCTTATCTAACTTAGATTTTAAATGATTTGATTTAAATGGAAATTTAAATAACAGGGCGTTTAAATCTAATTCGTATTCCTCACAAATCACTTCCAAGTCAGAAACAGACAATTCATAAACCGTTTCAACATCCATGTCAGCTAAGAAGCCTACAAAATCAATTCCATTCTTGTCACAAAGACCTTTTATATTTTCTTCTAAATTCACTATATCATTGAATATCCTACACTTGCAGCAACCGGCTTTAAGCTCGTTAATAATTCTCTAAAACCTTCATGCGTTAACTGTTGAGAAGCATCTGACTTTGCAACCGAAGGATCTCTATGTGCTTCAATTAACAAACCATCTATTCCCATTGCAACACAGGCACGTGATAAAACAGGAACACCATAAGCATATCCCATTGCATGACTCGGGTCTAAAATAATTGGAAGATTTGTGTTTTCTTGCAACCAAGCCACACCACATAAATCCAAGGTGAAACGTGTGTTTGTTTCAAACGTTCTCAATCCTCTTTCGCACAAGATCACATTCTCATTACCTCCAGACAATACAAATTCTGCAGCCTGCACAAACTCCTTTAAAGTTGTTCCAAACCCGCGTTTGATTAGAACCGTTTTATCTGTTTTAGCGCAAGCGCGTAAAATCCCTTGATCGTACATCGCTTTTGCTCCAACCTGAATAACATCAGAGTGTTCAATAACATCATTTACATGCGTAGCGTCACGAACTTCTGTTATGATATTTAAGCCAAACTCTTCTCGCATTTTAGTTAAAAGCATTAAGCCTTCGTATCCCATACCTTGAAATGAATATGGGCTTGTTCTTGGCTTATAACAGCCTCCTCTAAGTGTTGTTAACCCCATATCTACAAGTAACTCTGACGACTCTCTGATTTGATCTTCAGATTCAACAGAACAGGGCCCTCCTATGAGTAATGTATTTTTAGTATTACCACCTATAATGGTATTTCCAATTTTTACCGTTCTTTTTTCAGACTGGTATTTTTTAGATGCCAATTGGATATCATTCTCAAATACCCAAAACTGATCTACCTCAGCTTCAACAGAAGTAGGTACTTGTTTCATTCCCGACCCAGTTACAAGGACGTTTATTCCTTTTGAAACAAAGTGAAATGCATTTAAGTCATCAGCTATTGAAACCGCCTTAGACTCAGTGATGTTTGGTTTTAAATGTAAAATCATAATTCTCCTTTAATAAGGTTAACAAAAGTAACAATTCCTTTGGCAAAACCTGCGTCATCTAACACCGGAAGATACAAGATCGGAAACGTACTTGTTTTTATTAATTGCAACATTTCAAGCACCGTTGTATTCTCATTAATAGTAACCGGAGATGGATTAATCAACTCTGTTGGTGGAAACGCATTAATGTCATCTAAATTATTCAACAATGCCTTACGTACATCAGCATTCGAAACCAAGCCGTTAAATTTATTGTCCGCATCCAACACAAGACAAAAACCAAGCTTTCCTTGATCAATAGACCTCAGTACATTTTTTAAATTAACCGCACTTTTTAAAACCGTTGGAGACTCTGCGATAGGAATCATAAAATCACGCACAGAAAAATGAGATTCAACCTCACGTTTTGTTAAATTCATTAGTGCGTTTCCAATACTTGCTGAATTAAACAAATAAGAACCTGAAACAGCACTTGTCACCCCCATGTTCCTAATAATGAATGAAACCTCAGCATTTACCCCACCATCTACATGTATTGACTTCCCTGGATAATTATTTCCAAACTCTCTGATTTTCGTGAAATTTATAGTATCAAATTTCCCTCCACTTTGACCAGGAATCGTTGCCATAATCAAAATAAAATCAAAGTCTGGATACGCATCAAAAATAGAAACCGCCGTGGGTGTAATTACCGCAATTCCTTTTTTACCCGTTACGGTATCTGGAATATTGAGCGATTCTTCTAAATCTTCGTATTGAAACGTGACATACTCAACAGGATTTTCCTCTAAAAGCGTATAGTACTTTGAGGGGTGTGCTGTAATAATGTGTAAATCTATTGGAATACTACATAGCTCCCTGATTGTTTTAATGTCGTTAAAAACATTCAGGTCATCGTTGCAATCCACATGAAGTAAATCTACCTGGTGATCCATAAGATCTTGAATAACCTCCTTTAAAGGCCGTTTTTTATCACTGTAAATTGATGCTGATATCTTCATTGATTAATATTATAAATCGGTTCGAACTTGGAGTCACATAAAACAAGTTGTAATCCTTTTAACTTTAAACTATCACGAATAGTACGCTGAAGACCTAAAAGAATTCTACGCTCATTAAAGGGCAACTGGGTTTTACCTATATTATTCGTTGCTATTAAACGTAACTCGTATCCATCTTGAAACTGAACCAGTTGTAAATCTTGTTTTTTGCCGGTAATTAAGTCCTTATCTCTCCAAATACTAGCAATTACTTTTGCTTTATCTTTATCCGAATGCTCTAAGTAATAAACCGATAATTTGTCTCCTACAACGCGACTACCCATTCCTTTACCACAACTGGTAAACAAAAGTATAACAAGAAGGAGTTTCATGATTTTCACCAATTCCTATTTAGTTGCTAATATAGTAAAACTAGCACACATAGAGCCTAGAACATCAATGATAAATTACAGGATATAATTGCTTATTTTAGATAAAAAAAAGACAGAATATAAACACCCATGAAGCAAATTAAAAACGGAATATACTCAGGCTCAGGTAATCGAAAAAGCGTATTCGATCTTTCGACCCCCACTCAATGGAACAATAAGCTGATTGTTTTTATGCATGGGTATATGGGCCATAAAGACTGGGGATGTTGGAATCTTGTTGAAGATTACTTTAAGAACTACAGCTACGGATTTCTTAAATACAACGTAAGTCATAATGGCGGAACCATTGATAAGCCTATCGACTTCAACGACCTAGATGCTTTCAGTCAAAACAATTACCTAAAAGAGATTGAGGATTTTGAAGCCATTATAAGCCTAATTCAAGCTGAGTTTAAAGTACTACCCGAAATTTATATTATTGGACACTCTCGAGGTGGCGGAATCGCATTACTTCAGGCTGAAAACAAGTATGTAGCTAAAATTACAAGCTGGGCAGGAATCGCTTCTATTGCCGAACGAATGCCTACAGGAACAACACTTCAAAAATGGAAAAATGATGGTTACTACTACCGTAAAAATGGAAGAACACATCAAGAAATGCCACACGCTTATTCTCAATACGAAAGCTTCATTAAGAATCAAAAACGTTTAAGCATTAAATCGTATTGTGAAAAATCAAACACCCCAACCCTAATTATTCATGGGGACAAAGACCTTTCTGTAAAGATAGACGAAGGGCAAAAAGTAGCTAAATGGCTAAATACAAACATTATTCAAATTAAAGGCGCACAACACACATTTGGCTCAAGTCACCCATGGGAAAGCAACATCCTACCCAAGCACTTACTTGAAGTCTGTAAAACAACACTTGACTTTTTTGATTCTAAAAAAGAGTAGCTAACTGTTGCTCACATTACAAATAAGCTTTATATTTAGTCTATATACATAGTCATCATTCAAAACAAACCTTTTGTCAAGTCAATTTATTCGATCAATTAATCAGCTACTCTTTTTTGTAGCTACCGTCTTTATTGTAAACAGCCTTAACGCGCAAAGCAAATCAAAGACTGAGGTAAAGTCTAAATCTATACCCGTTTATTACCATGGATTGACAGAGAGCCTAATTGACTACACAGAACCTAAAGGGACAATTAATGAAACTACAAAATCACCAAAAATTGGTTATCACCCAAAGAATGATTGGATTCTAAACGAATCTGTAAATCAAAACGCCCTACCTCAAGGTGAAGATTTAGCACTACAAAAACATTATTCTCCTGCAAATACATCAAAAGCACTTACTCAAAGTTGGGATGGTATAAGTAATTTCAATGTTAATCCGGCAGATCCAGCTGTAGATGTTGGCCCTAACCATGTTGTCCACATGACAAACGGTCCTTCGGGAGCTTATATTCAAGTTTATTCAAAAACAGGTGCAACAATCGGATCACAAATATACTTTGACAACTTTATGGGGATGCCCGGTGGACTTGGAGATCCAATTGTACTATACGACCAACGCGCCGATCGATGGATGCTTAGTGAATTCTCTAATTCTGGAAATAACATGCACGTTGCAATTTCTCAAACTGGAAATCCAACAGGTGCATACCATACATTTTCTTTTAATGCACCCAGCTTTCCAGACTACCCTAAATACTCCATTTGGAATGACTCCTATATAATAACCACAAATGAATCTGGCAACTCTCCTATTTACGCAATAAATAGAGCAGACTTACTGTCTGGAACCACAACTTCAGCCCAACGATTTACCGTACCCAGCTATAACACTATCGGGTTTCAAGCTACAACACCTGTCAGCTTATTAGGGACAACACCTCCCCCCGCAGGGACATCTCCAATGGTTATGCGCATGAGAGATGACGCCTGGTCTGGAGTAACAAATGACGCTTTAGAAATTTGGGATATAAACATCGATTGGACAAATGTTTCGAATTCTTCTGTTACAGTAAATACAACATTAAACATGACTCTGCCGTTCGATTCTGAACTATGCGGATTCACATCCTTCTCCTGTATCGATCAACCTGGGTCCAATACAAACCTTGATCCGCTAAGAGAGCTCTTAATGAATCGAATTATGTATCGAAACTTTGGATCTCATGAATCAATCGTTTGCTGTCATGTTACAGATGTTTCAGGTAACGATCAGGCAGGAATACGCTGGTATGAGCTCCGAAGAATTGGCGGAACAGCTGGCGCATGGACTCTTTACCAAGAAAGTACTTACTCACCAGATACAGACTCCAGATGGATGCCTTCTATCGGAATATCTGCCTCAGGAAATATTGGCTTAGCCTATAATGTATCTAGTAGCTCAACCTACCCATCTCTACGTTACACCGGCCGTAAGGAATGTGACCCACTAAATCAAATGACCGAACCAGAGACTTCAATTGCAACAGGGACAACCTATAACAATTCAAATAGATATGGTGACTATAACTCCATGGGAGTTGACCCTTCAGATGGTGAAACATTTTATTTTGCAGGGGTCTACAACCCAACAACTTCTGGCACGGCACGAATTGGCGCCTTTAGCATTGACTTATGCAATCAAAATGCAGAAGTTCAATTTGATATTGCAATAGAAACAATAAATGAAGCTGAAGCAACCACAGCAGCTAGTACTTGTTTAGACTACCATGTAATTGACGTACCCATTTCTATCGGAGTTTCTCCAACACAAAATGCAGACATAACACTATTCGTTACAGGAGGGACTGCTACCCTTGGTCAAGATTTCATATTAAACAACACTACATTTACCTTAGCTGGACCTACATTAACCGGCACAGCTGAAATCTGGGTGTATAATGATGCCGTTGTAGAAGGAACTGAAAATATAATTCTCGGATATACATTAAATGCAAATGGAGGAAATGCTGTTTCAGCTATCGCGAATCAAATTGTAGAAATCATCATTAATGACAATGATCTAGCCCCCACTGTTTTATCAACAACATCTACCCTACTAACCCAAAATTTTGAGTCCGGTTTTGGGACCTTTACAACAATTAACCCATCACTAAACACACCGTTTCAAGTTGGCAATCCAATCAACTCTTCATACCTCACCTTTCCTGCTACCAACACATCTAATTTTGCCTGGATTAATAATGATGATTGCAACTGCAATCAAAATAACGTGGATCTAATATTCCCTTCGATAGACTTAACTGGAGTAACAAGCGGCACCTTATCTTTTCTTTCTTATTTTGAAGGAAAAACTTACCAAAACAACACCGAAACAGCAGAGATATATGTCTCTATCAACAATGGAGCCCCTTCTCTAGTACAGGCAATAACAACAAACATTGCATGGACAACTCAAACTGTTGACCTAACTCCGTATGTAAATAATAGCAATGTTATTTTTTCCATTAAATACAGTGATGGAACAGGATGGTTATACGGAATTGGGATTGACAACATATCGATAATAGGTCAAACTCCTATTGGGGTTCAAACAGGCATAAATAGTAACGCCGGAATGACTGCGAACGTAGGTCCAAATACGACCGTTCATTTCTATGACCCCGCATCTGAAAATATAATGATGTCTTTAGAAAACACATCAACGTTTGATTATGGTTGTGTTACTGTTGAGGTGGATAGAAATGGAATATCCGCACTGCCATTCAACACCGCAAACTCACCAGATTTCTTACACTCAAAAACCTTTAAAGTAAGCCCTACAAATACAAGCCCTACAGGAACATACAACGTAACGCTTTACTATCAAGAAAATGAAGTTGCTGGATGGGAATCTGCCACAGGAAACTCTAGAAATAACGCCGAAGTCATCAACGTTGGAGGGACAAGTACGATTAATGATGTAAATGCTTTAAACGCCAACAATTACACCATCTCAAACTCAAATTCTGTGGTAGGATCCTTTCATGGAGACATTACTTTTACAGGCTCTTTCAATACCGAAATATCTGGTTTAGGTTTTGGGATTTATAATCCTAACGGATCTAATTTGCCAACAACACAATTACAAGCTGCAGATTGTGGTTCAACAGTTACAGGATTAACGGCACTTATTAAAGCCGACCTCATTACAGGAACAAGTAACTATAGATTTAGATTAATAAATGGTGCCGACACCATAATTATTGACCGTGCCTTCAGATCACTACCGCTAGGTCTTATACCTATAACTTACGGAAAAATCTATAACGTTGATGTTGCTGTAACACCAGCTAGTGGAGTTCAAGGAAACTATGGCGCAATCTGTACCATCACAACACCAATACCAACAACACAGCTAGGGACAGCTTACTGTGGCATGACAACAACATCGTTGACAAGACAGATTAAAGCACAATTGGTTTCAGGGGCGGCTAACTATAGATTCAGATTTATAGAAGGAACTGATACAGCGATTGTTGAAAACCCTTTTAGAGCAATTAACCTAAATCACAATGGCCTAACCCTAGAGTTCAATAAAACATACAATGTTGATATTGCAATAACACTAAATGGGATAGAAGGAAATTATGGCCAATCATGTCAATTGATTACACAATTTCCGACTACACAATTGGGCGCAACACACTGCAACATAATAACAGAGTCTTTGACTAGAACAGTTAAAGCAGTTGGAGTTTCAGGTGCAACCGGTTACAGGTTTAGATTTATAGAAGGAACTGACACCGCAATTGTAGACCGTACATTTAGGTCTATTCAACTGAACCACGCAGGTCTAAATTTAAGTTATGGTAAAACATACACTGTTGATGTTACTGTAAAAGTAGGTGCATTAATAGGTAACTACGGAGCAAATTGTAAAGTGAAAACGATATTCCCAACATCTCAACTAGGACCAGCTTATTGCGGTATGACAACCTACAACATTAATCGGCAAATTAAAGGAACAGCTGTCCCAGGGGCAGACAACTACAGGTTTAGGTTTATTGAAGGAATAGACACCCTCCTTATTGACCGCCCATTCAGAGCGCTCCCCTTAAGCCTTGTTGCCCTAGATTACAACAAGACATATAGCGTTGACATAGCCGTAACTCCAAATGCAGGTGTACAAGGCGACTACGGGCCAACATGTCTATTCACTACAGCATTCCCAAACACACAGCTAGCTTCTCTCTACTGTAACACAACCGCAAACTCAATGTCAAATAAAATATTTGCTCTTGAAGCTCCCGGTGCATCTAACTACAGGTTTAGGATGATAAACGGAACAGACACTTTAATTTTTGATCGCCCATTTAGAAACTTCTTCCTAGACCAAGTTGTTGGTATAAATACAGGAACAACATACAATGTTGACATCCAAGTAACAGCGAATGGTATTACGGGTGATTATGGGTCAGTTTGCACACTAACTACCCCTACCACCTCTGCAATTAGCACAACCAATAAACAAGAGCACGCATGCCAGCAAACAGCTGTCGTTTTCGATGCTAAATTATCCCCTAACCCGTTTAACGATGCCATAACACTTCACATCACTTCTGAAGACGCTAAATCAATTGTACTGGTATCTATTTACGATGCAACAGGAAGATTAATCGAACATCAATTTGTTGACCTATATCAAGAAACAGAGATAAAAATTGGAACGGATTACAATCCTGGTTTCTATCAAGTAATAACTACACAAAATGGAAATAAAAAAACAGCTAGAATTATCAAGCAGTAAGCTTACTGCTTGATCTAAATTCAACGGTCAAAAAAACGCTTAGACTCACTAGCTGTCAAAACAACACAAAAACCTGTAGAAATTTTCTTGCGTTTTTTTGCTATAAAATCATATATGAAATCTCGAATAAATAGAGGTACAATTTTAAATACCCCAAGTATGGAATACGGAAATCCAAAATACGTAACAACTTTTAACGCGGCATTTGATTTCTTTAAAAGAACACCTTCTTCAATTAAATAAAACGTGCTGAGATCAGGTTGAACCCATCCTTTTTCAAAAAAAAGGTTTTTGGTGAATTCAGATTGAAGTTTAGCAAAATGAATGGATTTAGTCTTATCCCTTTTCAATATAAAAGCAACAGAACGGTTACAAAAACCACATTCACCATCATAAAGAACTACAGGAACACGCGCTGAATACATAGATCAAAGATAAGTATTCAATCATTTTAATAGGAATATTATCTTTGCAATTATTATAATAGTGTTGAAATCAAACAAAAAAGAATAGAATGAAAAACGTAGCAGTAATTGGCGCAGGAACAATGGGTAATGGAATTGCGCATACATTTGCACAATTTGGATATAAGGTATCATTAATTGATGTAGCCCAAGCCTCTTTAGATAAAGGGATGGCAACTATAACTAAGAACCTAAACCGTCAATTGTCTAAAGAAAAAATTTCTGAATCAGAAAAGAACACAACCCTAGCAAACATCACAACATTTACAGATGTTAACGCTGGTGTTAAAGGAGTTGATTTAGTTGTTGAAGCTGCTACTGAAAACGTTGATTTAAAACTTAAAATCTTCAAAAATTTAGATGAAATAACAGATTCGCATGTGATTTTAGCATCAAACACCTCTTCTATTTCCATCACAAAAATAGCTGCGGCAACTACACGTCCAGACAAAGTGATTGGAATGCATTTTATGAACCCGGTTCCTGTTATGAAATTGGTTGAAATTATTCGCGGATACTCAACTTCTGATGAAGTAACAAACCTGATTATGGAAACTTCGAAGAAACTAAGTAAAGTTCCTGTAGAGGTAAATGATTACCCTGGATTTGTTGCAAACAGAATATTAATGCCAATGATAAACGAGGCAATCATCACACTACACGAAGGAGTTGCAGGAGTTGAAGAAATTGACACCGTTATGAAACTTGGAATGGCGCACCCTATGGGACCTCTTCAACTGGCAGATTTCATTGGACTAGATGTTTGTTTGGCAATTATGGAAGTGCTTCAAGATGGCTTTGGAAATCCTAAATATGCTCCATGTCCTTTATTGGTAAACATGGTCATGGCTGGAAAAAAAGGAATTAAGACTGGTGAAGGGTTTTACTCGTGGAATCATGGAACAAAAGACTTAATTGTTGCAGATAATTTCAAAAAATAATTGATCTAATCGATCTGAATAAAAAAAAGGACAGTTCAAATTTGAACTGTCCTTTTTTTTATGTTTTTTTTTACAAATCTCTACGGAAACTTTGGGAATTTCGAGAAATCCCTTTTTCGCTTCTCTAAAAATGCATTTCTTCCCTCTTCAGCTTCTTCTGTACCGTAAGCCAAACGCGTTGCTTCTCCAGCATATATTTGCTGGCCAACTAAACCATCATCAATTAAGTTAAATCCAAACTTCAACATTTTGATTGCCGTAGGGCTCTTCGTCATAATTTCTTGTGCCCAATCGTATGCTGTATTTTCTAATTCATCATGAGGTACAACTTTATTTATCATCCCCATTTCATACGCTTCTTGGGCAGAATAATCGAAGCCTAAAAAGAAAATTTCTCGAGCACGTTTTTGCCCAACTTGACGCGCTAAATACGCTGACCCAAAACCACCATCAAAGCTAGCCACATCAGCATCTGTTTGCTTAAATACTGCATGCTCTTTACTTGCTAAAGTTAAATCACAGACAACATGTAAGCTATGACCTCCACCAACAGCCCATCCTGGAACAACAGCAATAACAACCTTATTCATAAAGCGGATTTGACGTTGCACATCAAGTATATTAAACTTGTTTTTTCCATCAAGCCCAGCATATCCACGTTTAGCACGCACACGCTGATCACCACCAGAACAAAACGCCCAGCCTCCATCTTTTGGAGAAGGCCCCTCACCTGTAATTAAGACAACCCCAACCTCTTCATGTTCGTGACAAATAATAAGAGCGTCAAGTAATTCATCCACTGTTTTTGGACGAAATGCATTCCGCACTTCAGGTCGGTTAAATGCAATTCTTGCAACACCATCTGCTACCTTAAATGTAATGTCCTCGTATTCTTTTACTGTTTTCCAGTTTATTATACCCATTCTAAATTGTTTAACGTAAAAATAATTAATTCTGCCTTACTCTCCTCTTGGTGTATACATTGTCACACCGTCATTCGTATACGCCTCTATCATAAATGACAACAGAGACTTTGCATCAACAATCAAAGTAGATGCCTGGCCTATTTTCCCCTCTTTCAAAATTCCATTCTCTTTAAACAGTGGAATTAAATCATCACACTTCCGTTTGATAGACTGTTCTGGATTGTGAACTTTTGTAGTCATCGATTTAACTTCTCCATTAGGAAATTTAACATCTACTTGAAATGATTCCTTAAAATAGACTGGATACTTGAAATTTGCAACAGCATCTTCTAACGTATGTAAATTGGTCCCTGCATTATCCAAGGTTACTCCAAGGTATACTATTTTACCTCCGCATTCACTAACACGGCAAAAAGGGCTTGCCGATGTATAAGGTGTCTGTTGACCAAAATGATCCTTTGTAAAATATTCAGCATCTGGCCCAAGACACGAAACTGGTTCAGTTGGATGCGCACTTCTCAGGCAGTTTGGCAAGGTTCTAAAGCACTCTGAAATGGCACCTAATTTGGATTCATCTACAGCTACATCAAACACTTTCAACTTTTTAACATAGTCCAATTGCAATCCTGAATTTGGAGACGTAGGCATCAGTAGATTTCCCTGACTTCCTATCACGCTCAACAAAGCATTAACAACGGTTTCTGCTCCCCCTTCAACAAATCCAATCTTAGAAAGGCTCGAGTGAACAAGCACTGTATCTCCCAATGTAATTCCGCAATTTCGAATATCATCTTCAAGTTTTTTTAGGGAAATTACATCACCTGAAATACGCTTCAATTCTAACTCCTTATTGCGCTTTGATTTTTTAAACGCCCTATATCGTTCCAAAATAACGTCAGGGATTAACTTGCGAACAAAATTTCTCATTATTGAGATATAAAAGTGTAAGATATTCGACCTATTTGCAACCTACTGGCAGACGTTGAATAACTAAACCGAGATTTTTTTGCGTATTTAACCGCCTGCTCAATCATGCATGCATTACCTCCCTGCGACTGTGATGCATCATACTCCGCAGAGGTAACATTGCCTTTTCGATTCACCTTAATGACAACAGTAACAACACCTGAAGATCCGTGCCCACACGTATAACCGGGGTTTCTAACATACCAATTGTTTTGCTGATGTGGAGAGCGTTTTGCCAAACTCCAATCAACCATTACATTTCCTGAATAAGCGACATCTCCACCAACTTTAGCTGGTTCTAATTTTTTGTTCGCTGCCTGAATGGCATCCATCTTTTTCCGGGCATCCATTTCTTTTTTAATTTCATCACGTGTTTTACTACCACCTGCATCCTCGTACATTTGTGCCTCAAGAGCCTTGTAGTGCGCTTCAACATCGGCTATAGTCTTATTCTCACTGTAACCATCTAAAGCACGAGTACGCTCATCATTCACATCGCGCGCCATACTTTTAACACCCGCATTATAATCTGATGGAACTCTAATATTCTCTGGTTTTAATTCAATGTCATTTTCGGGAATTTCAACATGCGATCCTTCATGAAATGGTTCGATTGGAAAAGATTGTTGATATGACGAAATTTGGAGGTAACTAAAAAGAATGATGTAAACAGAAAGGGTTGCAATTAACCCAAACTTATATTTATCCACTAAATCTAAAAAATTATTCACCTGTACTCCTTTTATTTACCCATTGACCATTGACAACCGTTATGTATATCAATTGATCATCTCCTAATAAAGATATAAAATCATCTTTAACCAGATTAATCTGATTATAATCAAACCCTGTTAATTGTTCTCCACCTTTGAACAGTGCGTAATAACTTCCTTCCTGAACCTTTAAATAATCTCCAATTAGCCACTCAATAGCATTAAACGAAAAGGGAACAAGAACATTGCCTGACAAGTCCAACATTCCCATGTGATTTTCAGAACTTGCCACCACATAGTTACCTCCATAAACATCAATGGAATTATAACCAGGACGAATCAGGACCTCACCTAAGGCATTTAACACTCCCCATTGACCTTCTTCTTGAAATGGAACAAACGTTTGCCCCACCCCTAAATTTTCATAGGAAATTGCTGTGAGTAGATCTCCATTAAGGTTAATACGTCCATACTTACCTTGTTTACGTACAATGGCAACACCCTTATTAAATTCTCCTTTTAACACATAATTCGGAAACACCTCATACCCACCATTCAAAACAAGTTCTCCTTTTCTATTGATGTACACCAAAGTATCTTGCTTAGTTGCCAACGCTACTCCATCAATAAAACCCCCTATTTGATTATACATAGGACTTACTACAAGCTCTCCTTTAGAATTCAACACTCCTTTCTTACCACCCTTTGAAAAGATATAAAGCGTATCTTCTATTGCTTTTAATTGATCATATTCAGCTGTAATTAAAAATTCTCCAGCAGCATTAATAAGGCCTCTTTTTTCGTTCAATTCAACAACTGCACACCCATTATTAAAATTAAAAGCCTCGTCAAACTGAAGGTCAAAAACTAAATTCCCATTCACATCAACATATTGGTACTTTTCTTTCTTTTGAACATAAATAAAACCTTCTGAAACATCTCCTACATCTTCATAAACAGGCTCTAAAATCAGTTTATTATTCCGGTCAATCAAGCCCAACATTCCATCAGATTCAATTAAAGCCCTGCCCTGATTAAAGGCACCAAGGTATTCGTATTGAATTGGAATTTGAAGCTCCCCCCTTTTATTAATAGCTCCCTGCAAATCCCCTTTCATTACCGTTGCAAGCCCCTCATTAAACGGACCGACAAAATCATAGGTTGCAGCAATAAGCGTATCTCCAAAACGATTGAAGAAGCCATACTGTCCATTATTGAAGCATGGCAAGAAAGTTGAATCCGTTAATTCAAAGTCCTCTTGAATGAATTTACGATTTTTAGCTTTTGGAAATTTTTTCAAAAAATCGAACTTACGTGCTTTCGAGTAATCGGACAGGTACACCTGATAAAACTGTTTCCAACCGAGTTCATTTAAATGAGAGTTTGGATAATTAACTGAAAAACGTGCATAAGACGCTATATCGTTTGGCTGAGTCATTAATTCAAACACATGTTTTTCTGCATCTATACCCCTTGGATTTTCTGGAAATAAATCCAAAAAGCTCAGGTAAAGTTCAAGGGAGTCCCCTTTTGTATGTTCAGTATATTGTGAATCATAAAACTTATTCTTTGCTAATGCTGCATACCTACTTGCTGGATACTTCTGCATAAACGCGTCATAAGAAGCTGAATTGTTCATGTTTACAGTCTGAACAAAAGCAATAGAATCGCGTGTATCTGTTGCCACACTCAATTCTATTGACCAAGGATGCTTGAGAATAAACGCAGTGTATGCCGAAACGGAATGTTTCTTTTTTGCTACTGAATAAAACTGAGAACTCACCACCACTTTCAAGGAGTCAATTCCATTTTTTGACCAACCGTATTTAGCCCACTTCAGTTTTTTCTTATCTGAAGCGAGCGAAAAAGAAGTCTCAGACAGTAGAACATAGCGGTATGCTGAATCAATATTATAAAAAGGATTATCGTTTCTTGCATAAATTGTAGCCAATCCAAATGCTGCTGAAGAAGGGTTGTATTTAAATGCTTTTTTAAACTTCTGCTGACTCTTAAAATAATTCTTAATCAACAAGGCTTCATACCCTGACTTTATTCTTGTTGCACGAGCTGAATAACTCATAAAAAACAAGAACACAAGGAAAAGGAAACGACTACAAATAAATTTCACGATATAAAGATAATTCTTGACTCCATTGCAACAAACATTGAACCAAAAAAAAACCTCCCGAGCTAACGAGAGGTTCAATATTCTTATGTAGGTTAAACTACTTCTTACGTTTACCGTAACGCGTGTTAAATTTATCAATACGACCCGCAGTATCCACGAACTGAACAATTCCAGTAAAAAATGGATGTGATTTGTGAGAGATATCTAATTTAATTAATGGATACTCATTTCCATCTTCCCATTGTACCGTTTCACTTGACTCTGCACATGATGGGCAAACGAATGAATAATCGTTCGTCATGTCTTTAAATACAACTAATCTATAATTGTCTGGGTGTATGTCTTTTCTCATTACTATTATATAATATGTTCTAATTCGCCTTTAACAGGTGTGCAAAGATATATAAACTTTTTATTATTTATCAAATTTACAGTAGATAAAATAAATCTTAAATCTTTTACGTTACATTTGATACCACAATACTTAAAATGAAAAACTACTTTATAATCTTCTTCTACCTGATAATCATAGGTTTTACCCTAAGCATGTCAAGTTGTAAGAAACCACTTAATTTTTCAAAGTCTAACCTATCTTTCAGCCAAGATACTATAATCTTTGATACTGTATTTACAACTATTGGCTCTGTGACTAAACGATTTAAGATTTATAACGCTGATTCCAAACCCCTAAAAATTGACGAAATAACACTATTAGGAGGGTCAAATTCGAATTTTCGAATAAATGTTGACGGAGTGGCTGGGACATATTTCTCAGACCTTGAACTAGCCTCAAAAGATAGTCTATTTATTTTTGTAGAGGTTACTGTTGATCCTAATAACGGTGTAACACCAATGATTGTCGAAGACCGTATTCAATTCTTAACGAATGATACAGATCAGTTTGTAGAACTGGTTGCTTGGGGACAAGACGCCTACTTTCACTACTCATATATTTCAGAAGGCATTTTTGACCTCAACAGTGGCATATGGGCCAATGACAAACCACATGTTATTTATGGTGCTGCTATAATTGACGAAGGTGAAACACTTGAAATTCAAGGAGGAACCGACATTTACATGCACAAGAATGCATTATTATATAATTATAAAGGAACTCTAAACATCAATGGAGTTCTGGGAAATGAAGTCACAATTCAAGGAGACCGAATGGAAGCTTTTTATGATGATGTACCTGGGCAATACTACGGCATATACATCGTTGAAGCCAAACCCTCCACAATCAATTATGCAATCATAAAAAATGCCACCTCAGGGATCCATATAAACGGATCTGATCCAACAAATCCTATTGGCTCATACACAACTACCGTTACAAACACACAGATATACAACAGCTCTTCTTACGGTATTTTTCTCTACAATGGTGAAGCTAGTTTTGCAGAAGCAGGAAGGTTAAAAGCCGAAAACAGTGTTATTTCAAAAAGTGGTGTACATGCCCTACTTGTTTTAGGAGGTGGGAATTACAATATGAACCATTGCGATCTTCTTGGATACAGCACATCTGATGGCGTAGGAGCCGCTGTTGGGGTGAGTAATTATTATGGCGGAACAGGTGTTGTAAGAAGTATCAATGAAGGAACAATCACCAACAGTGTACTATACGGGAATCAATCGTATGAATTTGCGCTAGACACCGTTTCAGACCCTGCACTAACACTCAATTTTCATATGGAAAACAACCTCATTAAAAGTGATGAGATTTTAATTGACCCTTCTATTTTTATAGGAGACAACTATTGGAATGAAGCTCCTGTATTTAAAGATATAAATGGCTATGACTATACCTTTTGGTCAACATCTGCACTGCGTGATCGAGGAAACATCTTATTTCCAAGAGCAGGAGGTACAGACTTAAACGGCGTTGCTAATTCAGGATTACCAGATATTGGCGCTTACGAGTATTAAAAATACAGCATAAAAAAGGGAGCTAAACAGCTCCCTTTTTACATATTACTTCTCTATCTACTATCGTGTAAATAACATCTCTCTAAACTTAGGAAGCCTCCATTCCTCATCGTCAATCAGTAATTCTAACTTATCAACGTTGTAACGGATTTCATCGAAATAAACCTTTACACTATCGCAATACGCAATAGCTTTAGATTCATTTCCTTCTAATTTGTTTGCCTTTTTTCGTGAAGCTAACATCTCATCACTCAAGGCCTTCATCTTATTCATGTGCTCAGAAATACTAGCAACAATCTCAACTTGAGACCTCGAAGCTTCTTTACCTGCCTTATCTCCAAGAACAGCCATTAAACCTGTAATGTTTTTGATTAACTTATTTTGATACTGAACAGCTGCAGGGATAATAAAGTTTTGAATCATATCACCAATTACACGTGCTTCAATTTGAATTTTATGTACATAGTTTTCAAATTCAATATCTTGACGTGCCACCAACTCCCTTGGAGTAAGTACATTCATTTCTTCAAATAAGTCTTGAACGTCTTTATTAGCCCAAATTTGAAGAGCACGCGGTGTATCTTTTAAATTCGAAAGACCTCTTTGTTCTGCCTCTTTAACCCATTCCTCACCGTATCCATTTCCTTCAAAACGAATTTTCTTAGACTCTTTAATTAGTTTTTGAAGCTCTTTTAAGATTGCCTCATCTTTACTATCTCCACTACCTATTCTAGAATCAACACTAACTTTAAATTCTTTTAATTGCCTTGCCATAATTGTATTCAACACAATCATTGCAGAAGAGCAATTAGCAGAAGAACCTACAGCTCTAAACTCAAACTTATTTCCTGTAAAAGCAAAAGGTGATGTTCTATTACGGTCGGTATTGTCTAGTAAAATTTGTGGTATTTTACCAATATTCAATTTCAACTCCGTTTTTTCTTCCGGAGTCATTTTACCCGCCTTCACATTCTTCTCAATCTTATCTAACAAATCGGTTAACTGAGAACCTATAAATGCTGAAATAATTGCAGGAGGAGCTTCATTTGCACCAAGACGGTGATCATTTCCAGCGCCAGCAATTGCTGCTCTTAACAAATCGGCATTATCGTGAATCGCTTTAATTGTATTTACGAAAAATGTTAAGAATTGAAGATTACTCTTTGGGTTTTTACCCGGAGCTAATAAATTCACTCCTGTATTTGTGCTTAACGACCAATTATTGTGTTTTCCAGATCCATTTACACCTGCAAATGGTTTTTCATGAAAAAGAATACGGAAATCGTGCTTACGAGCAACTTTCTCCATAATATCCATCAACAATAAGTTATGATCGTTAGCAAGATTACACTCTTCAAAAATAGGCGCACACTCAAATTGATTTGGCGCAACCTCGTTATGACGTGTAGTAACAGGAATACCTAAACGAATAGACTCTGTTTCAAATTCACGCATAAATGCAGTAACCCGTGCCGTTATAGACCCGAAATAGTGATCATCTAACTGCTGCCCTTTAGCAGAAGCATGACCAAATAATGTTCTACCCGTCATCATTAAATCTGGACGTGCATTAAACAGTGCTTTATCTACTAAAAAGTACTCTTGTTCCCACCCTAAAGTAGCAACTGTTTTTGTTACGTTTTTATCAAAGTACTGACAAACATCTACCGCTGCCTCATTAACAGCATCAAGTGCTTTCAATAATGGCATTTTATAATCCAAAGCCTCGCCCGTGTAAGCGATAAAAACAGTAGGAATACAAAGTGTTTTATCAACAACAAATGCTGGAGAAGAAGGATCCCATGCCGTATATCCTCTTGCCTCAAACGTATTTCGAATTCCTCCATTTGGAAATGAAGATGCATCTGGTTCTTGCTGAACAAGTAATTCACCGTCAAAACGCTCAATAGCTTTACCTGGTCCTACCGGCTTAAAAAACGCATCATGTTTTTCAGCAGTTGCTCCAGTTAACGGTTGAAACCAATGTGTATAATGTGTTGCTCCCTTTGTCAATGACCAATCCTTCATAGCTGAAGCTACTTGATCTGCCATTTTACGATCTAATTGAGTTCCATTATTAATGGAAGCCATCATTGATTTGTACGCTTCGCTTGGAAGGTATTCTCGCATTACATCTGTATTAAAGACATTTTCCCCGAAAATTTCTGAAATCTTCCCGTCGTATGAAATAGATTTTGGTGTTCTATGAAGAACATCATAATACGCTTGCATTCTTTGACTAGCCATTACAAAAGTTTTTTTTACAAATCTACGCTAAATTATCAGTAGCAATGCAAAAAGTCTCTATTTTTTATCAACACCCCCTATTTTTAAGGGGGTAAACTTCAAAAAGTAATAAAAAAGCATCCTAAACACTAAAAAAATCATGTTAACTATAAAAAAATAGTCTTTTTTAAACGGGATCATTAAATTCAAAATACACAATAGAGCTAACCCTTAAATTGACACTCTTGTTATTGACATAATGGAAATTACCATTAAAATTTTGTGTTCGCGCATTGGTACTACTAACCTCTGCAGAACTCCAATAATAATTATCAACAAAACCACCAACCACAAATGCTTTGAGCACAATGCAAGACACACCCATAAGCTGAGGTGTTCCCTTTACGGAATAATTTGTACCACCTGATATATCTACAACTGCCTATACCCCTTACGGCTACCTAATACTTAAACATTTCTGAGGCTTGACCAAAAACACACATAGACAGTGTTCTTTTCATTTTTACTTGGATTTTGCTTTGCCTTACATTAATACAGTAAGAATCCCTATCGGGGCTAAAATAACTCATGTTTTCAGGCAACTTATTGTTTCACAATTCTAGCTGTTTTCTTGTTATCACCTTGTACGATGATTACTTGATAGAAACCAGGATTGTAATCCGTTCCAATTCTCACATCTGTTTCTT
>Ga0115008_10000010_pt1 | contig 106814 bp, 88 predicted proteins | sample FraStrMetagenome_FD_87164 | JGI IMG/M metagenome (GOLD analysis project Ga0115008, IMG submission 87164) | Marine eukaryotic phytoplankton communities from Arctic Ocean - Fram Strait ARC3M Metagenome | ecosystem: Environmental > Aquatic > Marine > Oceanic | place: Fram Strait | collected... | reverse complement strand
TACGAAATGGCATTTATTAATTTCTTTTATTGGCAATTCTTCATTTAAAAAAGCAATAGTGCAAAGTTTAGCGTCTTTTACAACCTCTTTAATTACACCAAATAGAATTGGAGAATATGGAGCTAAGGCATTGTATTTTCAAAAGCCATTTAGAAAAAAAGTTATCGGTTTAAACGTAGTTGGTAATTTTTATCAGATGCTCATGACAGTTGTTTTCGGAGTTGTTGCTTTCAGCTATTTTATTTTGAAACATAAAATTGAAATTGAAATGCATCTTGTTTTTAAATTTGTTGGTGTCATCTTATTTGTTGTTTTTACGTTGTTTTTTGTTTCAAAAAAATTAAAATATAAGAATTCTTATTTTAAAAAAATTCAAGATTTTATGATGGAAATTCCATTGAAATTAAATCTAAATATTTCATTTATTTCTTTTTTACGATTTTTAATTTTCTCTCATCAGTTTTACTTTTTATTGCTGATTTTTAATATCGATGTTTTTTATATTGAGGCTATTTCTGCCATTACTTCTATGTATTTATTAGCTTCTATTATTCCTGTTTTTCCTATGTTTGATTTTGTTATAAAGAGTTCTATTGCTGTATGGATCTTTTCATTTTTGATTATTGAACCACTTACAATTGTATCAATAACAACACTTATGTGGATTCTTAATTTTATGCTTCCTGCTATTATTGGAAGTTATTTTGTACTCATTTTTAAACCTAATTTTAACAAATGATCTGGTTGCTGTTTTTGGTATTTTTCTCCTATACAATTTTGATTGTAATTTTAGCTATTGGCTTTATAAAAAGTAAAGAATTTACTCCTAAAAAAAGCAAACTAAAAACTACTTTTTCTGTAATTATTCCATTTAGAAATGAAGCTAAAAATTTACCTTTGTTATTAAAATCAATTGAAAAAATTAAGTATCCAATCGAATTGGTTGAGTTTTTATTTGTAGATGATGATTCATCTGATAATTCTGTTAAAATTATAAAAAAAATACTCCCTAATACGAAAACAAATATTCAAATACTTAAAAACAAAAGAGTCTCAAATTCTCCAAAAAAAGATGCCATCACAACCGCTATTTATGTTGCTAAAAATGAGTGGATACTGACTACTGATGCTGATTGTATTCTATCTGAAAATTGGTTGAAAAGCTTTGCTGCTTTAATTCAAAAGAAAGCCCCTAAAATGATTGTTGCCCCTGTAAATTATCAAGTTAAAAACACTTTTTTAGAGCAATTTCAAGTACTCGATTTTTTGAGTATGCAAGGAACTACTATTGGAAGTTTTGGATGTAATTTTCCTTTTTTATGTAATGGTGCAAATCTAGGATATAAGAAAGAAGAATTTATAAAACTAAATGGGTTTGATGGTAACAATAATATAGCAAGTGGTGACGATATTTTTCTGTTTGAAAAATTCATAAAAACTGATAAAAAAAATGTGATATCCCTTAAATCTAAAGAGGCAATTGTAACTACTTTCCCTGTAAAAAATTGGACTGATTTAGTAAACCAAAGAACAAGATGGGCTTCAAAAACTAGTAATTTAAGTTCTTTAAAAGTAAAATTAATTGGAGTACTTGTATTATTTACAAACTTCTTAATTGTTTATTCTTTAATTACTGCATCAATACAATTAGTGTTGATACTATTAATTGTTAAAATGAGTATTGATTTGTTTCTCTTCCTGCCAACAATTATTTTTTTTAACCATAGAACTTCATTTTTTAAATGGTATGTTCCTGCAAGTTTTCTGTATCCTTTTTTTAGTGTATTAGTCCTTTTTAAGTCTCTCTTTTCTGGATACAAATGGAAAGGAAGAAGTTTTAAAAAATAACTCTTCCTTTTAAAAAATTTAAAATTTCGCCTCTAAAATATCCATTTCATAATATCCTCCGCTTTAAACCAAAGAATTAAAGCAACGACTAAAAGTAATACAAAAAAAAGCCCTCTATTTGGTTTTGAATCTTTTTCCCTTCCAAATTTTCTTTTGAATTCCATCTTAATTATTTTAAAACAAATGTAAACTTTCTTATTCAATTTAATAGAACATGAACTGGTTGCCCCTCGTTTTATTTAGTTGCTCTTAACATTTCTCTTTTCCCAGGAGGGCCAGCTAAACGCTCAACTTTAAAACCTACTTCTAACATTGCTCTTCTTACGCTTCCTTTTGCTGAATAAGTGACCAAAACTCCTTCTTTTTTTAGCGCTGTAAACATCTTTAAGAAAATACCTACAGTCCATAATTCTGGTTGATGTTCTGCCCCAAATGCATCAAAGTATAATAAATCGAATGTATTTTCATCATGAATATCTTCAAAAAATTGTTTTCTTTTAGTAAGATTAAAACTCTTAGAAATTAAATGATTTTCTCCCCATGAAGCTGCGTGCATTTCATCAAAAATAATTTGGTGCTTTTCTGCATTTAGCTCAGAAACATAATTCAGTTTTATAACTTCATCAATATTAACCGGATACGCTTCTACGCCAACATAATTTACACTAAAGTCTGTCTTTTTGGATTCCAAAAAAGTAATAAATGCATTTAACCCGGTACCAAAACCAATTTCTAAAATAGAAATAGCTTCCTTTTTTCGTTCTAAAATTTTCTCGAATCCTGCTCTTATAAAAACATGGTATGCTTCCTGAATTGCTCCATGTTTAGAATGATATTGTTCGTTCCAATCTGGCAAATGAATGGTTGTAGAACCGTCTGAAGTTATCAATATTTCTCTTTTCATAAGTATAAATTAATTCTGTGTAAAAGTCTCTTCGAGAATCTGAACGACGTCAAACAAGGGTTTTAAAAAAGAACAAGGCATTCCTTTTATTTTTTCATTAAAACGCCAGCAGCTTCAAAAGCAAATTCAATTGTAGGGACTGTAATTTTTGTTATCTCTTCTTCAGGTTTTCCAGCATCTTCTGCATAATGTTGCAGCTCCTCTACTCCAGTTTCTTTAATATATGCTTTGCCGGTTACAATCACTTCTCTTCCTTCAGAATCTAACGGCATGAAAAATCCATACTCTTTAAAACGAACCATTGCTTCTGTTTCTTTACTCAAAGAAAGTTTCATCCAACATCCTTTTTTTGAACAGACTTCTTTAATTCTAGAAGCAAACTTTACATTTAATGTATCGCCTGTCTTTAAGGTATTGTATTTAGCTAAAAGCGCTTCTGAAGTAAGTACTTTATCAAAAGACATCTTTTCTCCAAAAGAATTGTAAATATCTTCTTTATGAACGTTTTTTATTTCCTCATCGCTCTTTTTTTCTTTTTTACAACAAGTAAAAAGCAACAATGTAACTACCAAAAATTGTATAAAATATTTCATGACTTCTAATTTTACTATTTACTCTTCAAAAGTACATATTTCAAAGAGCAAAAGCAATGATTTGTTCTATTGTCAGATAAATATTTTATGTACATTTGTTTTTCAATTCAATCAAGTAGAATGAAATCGAAGATAGAAATTCAACCTATAGAAAAATCGAAGATAGACTCTGTAGATTTTGACAACTTACCTTTTGGCAGCGTATATTCTGACCATATGTTAGAATGTGATTATATAAATGGAGAATGGCAAACACCTGTTATTAGACCATATTCTCCAATATCGTTAGATCCAGCAGCAAAAATTTTCCATTATGGGCAATCTATTTTTGAAGGGATGAAAGCCTACAAAGATACTAATGGAAACTCCCTGTTATTCAGACCTTTAGAAAACTGGAAACGGTTAAAAAAATCTGCAGAACGGTTGGTAATTCCGCATATTCCTGAAGAAATTTTTATGGATGGATTGAAAAAATTATTAGAAATTGATACTAATTGGATTCCAACGAATGAAGGGAGTTCTCTATACATAAGACCTTTTATATTTGCTTCTGGGATTGGGTTTCATGCTTCTCCTGCAGATGCTTACAAGTTTATCATTTGTACAGCTCCTTCTGGCGCTTATTTTGGCGGAGAAGTAAAGGTTTTGATTGAAGAAAAATATGCGCGTGCTGCAAATGGAGGTGTTGGCTTTGCGAAAGCCGGAGGAAATTATGCTGCACAATTTTACCCTACACAATTGGCAATAGAAAAAGGCTATAATCAAGTAATTTGGACAGATGACAATTCACATGAATACATAGAAGAAGCTGGCGCTATGAATATCTTCATTAGAATTAATGACACCCTTATTACAAGTCCAACGAATGATCGAATTCTAGACGGGATTACACGAAAAAGTATCATTCAAATAGCAAAGGATATGAATATTGATGTAGAAATTAGAAAAATTTCTGTATCTGAAGTAATTGCAGCTGCGCAAAGTGGCAGTTTAAAAGAAATGTTTGGAGCCGGAACTGCAGCAGTTATTTCTCCTATTGCAGGTTTTGGTTATCAAGGTACAGATTATGATTTACCAGCATTACAAGCTCCTTTTGCAATCATGTTAAAAAAAGCAATTACAGACATTCAAACAAACAAGGTAAGCGACCCATATGGATGGAGGGTGATGCTTTAATTTTAAAATAAAATAGTTAAAACCCCAACTTTTTGTTGGGGTTTTTCTTTTTTGTAGTTTTAACTCAAATTCATATTTATGAAAAAAATCATATTTATATTTAGCTTTGGACTGCTAATTTCTTGTCAAAATTCTCAACATAAAGATCAAATTAAATCCCCTACGAAGAGCAAACAATACCTAACCGTCTTAGGAATTGCTCAAGATGGAGGCTATCCTCATATTGGTTGCCAAAAAAAATGTTGTGTCAATTTTTACAACGGAACAAATAACAAAAAAAGTGTGGTTTCTTTGGGTTTAATTGATGTTGAAAATCAACAAAAATGGTTGTTTGATGCGACTCCAGATATGCATACCCAACTCGCTGAATTAGAGCAACATCACTTAAAAAAAGAAAATTTAATTGATGGTGTTTTCTTAACACATGCTCATATAGGACACTATACTGGATTGATGTATTTTGGAAGAGAAGCTTTTGGTAAAAAAAACATTAAAGTTTTTGCAATGCCAAGAATGAAAACATATTTAACAAACAATGGCCCATGGAGTCAATTGGTTTCGCTACAAAACATTTCGCTACAAAATTTACAGCACGATTCTATAATGGTTCTTAATGACAGACTTAATGTAACCCCTTTTTTAGTTCCACATAGAGATGAATTTTCAGAAACAGTTGGTTATAAAATTGAAGGAACTAAGAAAACCGCTTTATTTATTCCGGATATTGACAAATGGCATACATGGAAATACAGCATTATTGAAGAAGTAAAAAAAGTAGATTATGCGTTTGTAGATGCCACCTTTTTAAATCAAAAAGAAGTAAAAAGAGCAATGACAGAAGTTCCGCACCCATTTATACAGGAAACAATATCCTTGTTTAAAAACCAATCTTTCGCAACAAAAAACAAAGTAATTTTTATTCATTTTAATCATACGAATCCAACACTTCAAGAAGAAAATAAAGAGCGGAAAAAAATTGAAAAACTAGGCTTTAGATTTGCAAAAGAAGGAAGTAATTATGAATTATAATTCATGTTTTTTTGCTCACAAAAATATACCTTCATCAATAGTGAATGTTTTCGCAATTTTTGATTTTTTACATTGATCGTATTCAAGCAGAAATTTTTAATAGTATTGATGAAAATAAAATAGGTGATCCGACTTGTATTTTTTTGTAATATACTGGAACAAAGAATTAAATTTTAATGAATTCAACAAAATACAACCTAGTAGTGATAATTGTAAGAAACACAAAAAAAACATACTTCTTATCTTTGGAATAAAGAAAAAAACACCTTGAAAATCATAAAAACAGATTCCGTTTTATTAGAAGAAACTATTCCTTACTACCAATCTGCATTTGAGCTATTTAAGGGTGAAAAAATAAAAGTAAAATAGGTAGAAAATAAATTAAAACGCCTGTTTGTCAATCAAATAAAAAGAAGTATATTTGCACTCCTTTTTTAAGGAAAACAAAAAAATATTAATTTACAAAAACTAATCGTGTAATTATGAACACATTAAGTTACAAAACAGTATCAGCAAACAGCGCTACCGTAAACAAGGAGTGGGTTTTAGTTGATGCGGACGGGCAAACGTTGGGTCGTCTATCTTCTAAAGTAGCAAAGCTAATTAGAGGTAAACACAAACCAAACTTTACTCCTCACGTAGATTGTGGAGACAACGTGGTTATTATCAACGCAGAAAAAATTGTTTTAACGGGTAACAAATGGAGAGATAAATCTTACATTCGTCACACAGGTTATCCAGGAGGACAAAGATCATTAACTGCAACAGAAATGTTTGAGAAAGATCCTACAAGATTAATCGAAAAAGCAGTAAAAGGAATGTTGCCTAAAAATATTTTAGGAGCAGCATTGTTCAGAAACTTGTATGTTTATGCAGGTGGAGAGCACAAACAAGCAGGTCAAGAACCTAAAGCTATTAACCTTAACGATCTTAAATAATGGATACAGTACACAAAATCGGTAGAAGAAAAACAGCTGTTGCTCGTATTTATCTTTCTGAAGGAAAAGGGAATATTACAGTAAACAAAAAAGACTACAAAAGCTACTTTACTACAGGAACTTTACAGTATAAAGTGCAACAACCTCTAATGTTAACAGAAAACTTAGAGTCTTATGACATCAAGGTCAATGTATACGGAGGTGGTGTAACAGGACAAGCAGAGGCTATTCGTTTAGCAATTACGAGAGCATTGGTTTTTATTGATGCAGATCATAGAGCAGTCTTAAAACCAGAAGGCCTATTAACACGTGATCCAAGAATGGTAGAACGTAAGAAATTTGGTCAGAAAAAAGCACGTAAAAAATTCCAATTCTCGAAACGTTAATATGTTGCAGATCTTATTCTGCATCCTTTTATATCGAGAACTGTTATTATTACAAAAAAATAATATTAAACAGTTTAGCATCTAAATATACAAGACTCTTAAACGACTACTTATATATTGATTTCAAAAACAGAAAGTAAACACATTTAAAAATGGCAAACGTAAATATTCAAGAATTATTAGATAGTGGTGTACACTTTGGGCACTTAACTAGAAAATGGAACCCAAATATGGCTCCATACATTTATACAGAAAGAAATGGTGTACACATCATCGACTTGTATAAAACAGCAGCAAAAATAGAAGAAACTTCAGAAGCTTTAAAAAAGATTGCAAACTCTGGACGTAAAATTTTGTTTGTTGCTACAAAAAAACAAGCAAAAGATATTGTTGCAGAAAAAGCAAAATCAGTAAACATGCCTTTCATTACAGAAAGATGGCCGGGTGGTATGTTAACAAACTTTGTAACTATTAGAAAAGCTGTTAAAAAAATGGCTCATATTGATAGAATGAAGTTGGACGGGTCTTTTGATGCGTTATCAAAAAGAGAGAAGCTACAAATCAATCGTCAGAGAGAAAAACTAGAAAAGAATTTAGGTTCTATTTCAGATATGACTCGTTTACCTGGAGCTTTATTTGTTGTAGATATTAAGAAAGAACATATTGCAGTTGCAGAGGCTCAAAAATTAAACATTCCAATTTTTGCAATGGTAGATACAAACTCTGATCCTAGATTAGTAGATTTTATAATACCTGCAAATGATGATGCATCTAAGTCTATAGACAAAGTATTATCTTTTGTTACTGATGCTATTGCTGAAGGTTTAGCAGACAGAAAAACTGATAAAGAAAAAGTAGCTAAAAAGGAAGAAGCTCCTAAAGAAGTAGAAGCCACTAAAGAAGTAGAAGCTACTAAAGAAGTAAAGGTATCCAAAAAGAAAGAAACTAAAGCTAAAGCTCCTAAAAAGGTAGAAGCTACTAAAGAAGTAGAAGCTACTAAAGAAGTAAAGGTATCCAAAAAGAAAGAAACTAAAGCTAAAGCTAAAGCTCCAAAAAAGGTAGAAGCTCCTAAAGAAGTAGAAACTAAAGTGGAAGCTACAGAGGTTTCTTCTGAAGAAAAAAAATAATTATAATTAAAAAATATAAATAACATGGAAACAGTAAAGATAAGTGCTGCTGATGTTAAAAAGTTAAGAGAAGCTACTGGAGCAGGGATGATGGACTGTAAAAAGGCATTAGTTGAGGCTGCTGGAGACTTTGATAAAGCAATTGATATTTTACGTAAAAAAGGTCAAAAAATTGCTGCAAAAAGAGCTGATAGAGAATCTACAGAAGGAGTTGCCGTAACAAGAATTAACAAAGAAAAAACTGCTGGTGTAGCAATTGTGTTAGCTTGTGAAACTGATTTTGTTGGTAAAAACGAATCTTTTGTTGCCCTTGGGGGACAATTTGCTGACATCGCACTAAATTCTGCTGACAAAGAAGCTTTCCTAGCTGCAGATTTTGATGGAATGACAGTTGCCAATAAATTAATTGAACAAACCGGCGTTATTGGAGAGAAGTTAGAAATAACAGCTTTTGAAAAAATTGAAGCTGCTTATGTTGGAACTTACACACATATTGGTAAAATTGCTGCCTTAGTTGGTTTATCTTCAGCTACAGATAATGCTGAAGTTTTATCTAAAGATGTAGCGATGCAAGTTGCTTCTATGGGAGCATCAACCTTGTCATATAAAGATTTTGATCCTGCCTTTGTTGCTGCTGAAACAGAAGCTAGAATTGCGGTAATCGAAAAGGATAATATTGAATTAGGAAGGTTGGGGAAAACATTAAAAAATGTACCACAATTCATCTCTATGTCTCAACTATCTGAAGAGGTTATAGCGAAAGCTGAAGAGGCTGCGAAAGCTGAATTAGCTTCCGAAGGAAAACCAGAAAAAATCTGGGATAGAATTTTACCCGGAAAAATGGAAAGATTCATTTCTGACAATACAACTTTAGATATGGAACAATGTCTTTTAGACCAATCTTTTATTAAAGATGAAAAGAAAAATGTTGCGCAATATGTTAAAACATATGGTGATGTTGAAGTTATCTCTTTCAAAAGAGTAACTTTAGGATAGTCTTCTAAAATTCAAATAAAAAAACCTCGCAAATTTGCGAGGTTTTTTTATTTATCAGAAAAAGGAAACTCAAAAAAAAATGCTTAATTTTGCTTACATAAGCAAAACAAACTATGGAATACAATAGAGTTCTTTTAAAATTAAGTGGAGAGGCATTAATGGGAGATAGACCCTATGGTATAGACCCTAAACGTCTTTCTGAATACGCAAAAGAGATAAAAGAAGTAGTTGCTAAAGGGATAGAAATTGCGATCGTTATAGGCGGTGGAAATATTTTTAGAGGAGTTGCTGGTGCTGCAAATGGTATGGATCGAGTTCAAGGAGATCACATGGGCATGTTAGCAACATGTATTAATGGATTAGCACTACAGAGTGCTCTTGAAGATGAAGGGGTAAATACACGTTTGCAAACAGCTCTCGAAATTAAAGAAATTGCAGAACCATACATAAAAAGAAAGGCTATTCGTCATTTAGAAAAAGGGCGGGTTGTTATTTTTGGAGCAGGTACAGGAAACCCATATTTCACTACAGATACAGCAGCAGTTCTTCGTGCTATTGAAGTAAATGCTGATGCAATTTTAAAAGGGACTCGTGTCGATGGAATTTACAATGTTGATCCAGAAAAAGACAAAAACGCTGTAAAATATGAAACGATAACCTTTAAAAATGTTATTAAAAAGGGATTAAAAGTTATGGACATGACTGCATTTACTTTAAGCGAAGAAAATAACTTACCAATCATCGTTTTTGACATGAATACAAATGGAAATTTAATGAAATTAATTTCTGGCGAAAAAATTGGAACGATTGTTAACAATCAATAATCATAATCTTTTTAAAAATCACCAAAGATGAACGAAGAAATTGAATTTATTCTAGACACAGCAAAAGAAGCGATGAATAATGCAATTGAACATTTAATAAAAGAATTGCGATCTATTAGAGCCGGAAAAGCAACTCCTTCTATGCTAGCGAATGTAATGGTAGACTATTATGGATCCCAAACTCCATTAAGTCAAGTTGCTAATGTTAACACCCCAGATGCTCGAACAATAAGCATACAGCCTTGGGAAAAGAATATGCTTCAAGAAATTGAAAAAGCAATTCAATTAGCAAATTTAGGCTTCAACCCAATGAATAATGGAGATGTAATCATGATCAATGTTCCACCATTAACAGAAGAAAGAAGGATTGGTCTAGCAAAACAATCAAAAGCAGAGGCAGAACACGCTAAAGTTGGAATAAGAAATGCTCGTAAAGACGCAAACAATGATATTAAAAAAACAGCTGTTTCTGACGACATGAAAAAAATTGCTGAAGATGATGTGCAAAAATTAACAGATGCATTTGTAAAAAACATTGATGAAAAGTCTTCTCTAAAAGAGAAAGAAATAATGAAAGTTTAAGTATTCTACGAACTAAAAAAGAGTGTTTCTAAACACTCTCTTTTTGTTTGTAAGCACTTCAAATAATTAAAATAAAAATTTAAATGAATTTCTGGACAAAAGTTGCAGGCCTTATCTTGAGAAACCGTTATTTGGTTTTATTAGGAATTGCAATTATTACAGGGCTATTAGCATCACAAATGAAGTATATGAGATTTTCATATACTGAAGCAAACCTTCTACCAGAAGATCATACAGTTAATCTAGAATACAATCGATTTTTAGATATTTTTGGAGAGGAAGGAAATTTGATTATTTTAGGTATAAAAGACACAACTGTTTTTACTCCTAAAAAATTTAATGCTTGGAATAATTTAGTGCAAAAGTTTAATACATTAGATGAAATAGATTTCACCCTTTCTATAGCAGATATTCAACAATTAAAAAAAGACACCAAAAAAAGAAAATTTATTTTAAAACCTTTATACGAAAAAGAACCAACAACAACAAAAGAGGTTTCAGCAATTAAAAAACAACTTTTTGAAAAACTCCCTTTTTACGATAATATATTATTCAATAAAGAAACAGGAACGCTTCAAACTGCTATTTATATTAAGAAAGAAATCATCAACACTCCAAAACGAAGAGAATTCGTTTTTAATACTCTAATACCAACAATAAAGGAATTTGAGCAAAAGAATAAGGTAGATGTTCGAGTTTCTGGAATGCCATATATTAGAACTCTTAATGCGCAAAATATACAAAATGAAATTGCTCTTTTTGTTGGTGGTGCATTAGGAATTACTGCTATTATTTTCTTCTTTTTCTTTCGATCTTTTAGAGCTACTTTTATTACACTATTAGTAGTAATGATTGGTGTTACCTGGGCTTTTGGATTTATTGGCTTATTTGGATATGAAATTACTGTTTTATCTGCTCTAATACCTCCTTTAATTATTGTAATTGGAGTACCAAATGCTGTTTTTCTTATCAATAAATACCAACAAGAAATAAAGAAACATGGACAACAGGCAAAAGCATTACAACGTGTAATCTCTAAAATAGGAAATGCTACTTTAATGACTAATATTACAACTGCATCTGGTTTTGCGACCTTTGTTTTTGTTAAAAGTAGCTTGCTAAGAGAGTTTGGAATATTAGCATCAGTTAATATTATTAGCATTTTTATTTTAGCTTTACTAATCATTCCTATCTTATATAGTTTTATGCCGATTCCTAAGAAAAAGCACTTAAATCATCTTGAAAAAAGGTGGATTGAAAACGTGGTTGATTGGATGGAGAAAATGGTTCGAAACCATAGAATTACTATTTATTTTGCAACTGTAATTGTAATAATAGCCGGAATTATTGGTGTTTATAAAATTAAAGTATCAGGAAGTTTGATTGAAGACATGCCAAAAAGCTTAGAATTTTATCAAGATATTAAATTCTTTGAAAATGAATTTGGTGGTATTATGCCCTTAGAAATTTTAGTTGATACAAAAAGAGAAAAAGGCGTCATGAAACTATCCACTTTAAAAAGGATGGAAAAATTAAATGAAGCTATTGAGTCGTTCCCTGAATTATCCAAACCGATTTCTGTAACCAACTTAATAAAGTACTCAAAACAAGCATATTATAAGGGAAACCCCAAATACTATCAGTTGCCAACAAAACAAGAACAAAGTTATATTTTTTCATATACAAAAAACTCAAATAGTGATGCTGGCATGCTTAAGAACTTTGTAGACTCTACAGGGCGGTACGCTAGAATAACTACCTTTATGAAAGACATTGGTACAGAAAAAATGAATGTTATTCAAAAACGACTTAAAACAGTTATAGCAAAAGAATTCCCTTCAAAAAAATACGATGTTTCTCTAACAGGAAAAGCACTAGTCTTTATAAAAGGGACCAATTATTTAATTAAAAATTTAGTCATCTCTTTATCTTTGGCTATTTTATTAATTGCCATTTTTATGGCATGGATGTTTCGATCACCACAAATGATTTTCATTTCTTTAATCCCTAATATTTTACCCTTATTAATTACTGCAGGTTTAATGGGATTCTTTGAAATACCTATAAAACCATCTACAATATTGGTATTTAGTATTGCTTTTGGTATTTCTGTTGATGATACTATCCACTTTTTGGCAAAATACCGCCAGGAATTAATTGCAAATAAATGGCGTATAAAAACATCTGTTTATGCTGCACTTCGTGAAACTGGAGTCAGTATGTTTTATACTTCCATTGTTTTATTTTTTGGTTTTTTAACATTTACACTCTCTAGCTTTGGTGGTACAATTGCCTTAGGTGGTTTGGTTTCTATAACCTTACTATTAGCAATGATTTCTAACCTATTACTACTACCTTCTTTACTATTAACCTTTGAAAAGAAAATCGCAAACAAAAAAGTATTTAAAGAACCTGCAATGAGAATTATTCCTCCAAAAGAAAAAAAGAAATCAGAGTAGAATTGTTATTATTACTTTATATTTTTTTTTGGAAATAACTAATTGGCTTTATTGAATGAGGGTTTTAACCTCAATGACTAAATAAACTATTTAAATATCGTTGCTCATCTTAGCACAAAAAAGTATCTTTAGTTTTTTAAAACAGGATATTATTTACACCAATTTTATTGATAAGAAAATGATAAAAAACAATGTTGCTGAAATTTTAAAATTAGATGGATCATTTCTAGAAGAAATAAAAGTAAAAGGATGGGTTAGAACTTTTAGAAGCAATCGTTTTATTGCTCTAAATGATGGCTCTACTATTCATAATATCCAATGTGTTATCGATTTTGAAAATACTCCTGAAGAGACCTTAAAAAGAATTAATACAGGAGCTGCTATTTATATTAAAGGAACATTAGCTGAGAGCCAAGGAAGAGGACAATCAGTAGAAATACAAGTTTCAGAAATTGAAATACTAGGAGACTCTAATCCAGATGAATATCCTATTCAACCAAAAAAACACAGTTTCGAATTTTTAAGAGAAAACGCTCATTTACGTGTTAGAACAAATACATTTAGTGCAGTAATGCGAGTCCGTTCTAAATTATCTTTTGCAGTTCATCAATATTTTCAAGAACGAGATTTCAACTACGTTAACACTCCAATTGTAACAGGATCGGATGCTGAAGGTGCCGGAGAAATGTTTAGGGTTACTACTTTTAAAGACAATGAAGCTCCAATTAGTGAGGATGGTAAAATTGACTATTCTAAAGATTTCTTTGGCAAGGAAACAAATTTAACGGTTTCTGGTCAGTTGGAGGCAGAAACATTTGCAATGGCTTTAGGAAAAGCATATACTTTTGGACCTACTTTTAGAGCAGAAAACTCAAATACAACCCGTCATTTGGCGGAATTTTGGATGATAGAACCAGAAGTTGCTTTTATGGATTTAAACGGCAATATGGATTTAGCAGAAGATTTCATTAAATATGTAATAACAAATATATTAGAGAAATGTGAAGACGATTTAGCTTTTCTAGACCAACGTTTAACTCAAGAAGAAAAAAGCAAGCCACAAGCTGAAAGGATTGAAATGAGTTTGTTGGAAAAATTAAAATTTGTCGTTGAAAATAACTTTAAAAGAGTATCATATACTGAAGCTATCGATATTTTAAGGAATTCCAAACCTAATAAAAAGAAGAAATTTCAATATCCTATAAATGAATGGGGTGCAGATTTACATTCTGAACACGAACGGTTCTTGGTTGAAAAGCACTTTAAATGCCCGGTTATATTATTTGATTATCCAGCAAATATTAAAGCTTTTTACATGCGTCTAAATGATGATGGAAAAACTGTTAGAGCTATGGATGTTTTATTTCCAGGTATTGGAGAAATTGTTGGAGGCTCTCAAAGAGAAGAACGATATGATGTTTTAGTTGAGAAAATGAAAGCCTTAAATATCGAAGAAAAAGAATTGTGGTGGTATTTAGATTTGAGAAAATTTGGAACTGCAGTTCATTCAGGTTTTGGATTAGGCTTTGAAAGATTAGTCCAATTTAGCACAGGAATGAGTAATATTAGAGATGTAATTCCATTTCCAAGAACACCTCAAAATGCAGATTTTTAATCCGATTTTTGTATCTTTAAATCCATGCTAAAACAAAGTTTACATTACAAACTCCTACAAAAATTATCTCCTCAACAAATTCAATTGATGAAACTAATTCAATTGCCTACTCAGGCTTTTGAAGAACGTCTAAAACAAGAGATAGAGGAAAACCCTGCTTTAGATAGTGGTAAGGAAGAATCTGACAGTTTAGATGACGATTTATCTAACGAGTTTGACGACACAGGAAATGAGAAAATTGAAGCGGAGGATATTAATATTGATGAATATTTAAGTGATGATGAAATTCCTAGTTATAAAACACAAGCAAATAATTATGCTGCAGATGATGATGAAAAGAATGTGCCTTATGCAGCAGGAACAAGTTTTCATCAATCTTTAAAAAACCAACTATCAACTTATAGTTTTAATGATGAAGAATTAGCGATAGCAGAATTTTTAGTAGGTAGTATTGATGATAGCGGTTATATTAGAAGAGAGATATTAGATTTGGTAGATGATTTAGCTTTTACGGCAAATGTTTTTACCACAGAAGAAAAAGTAATTTCTATTTTAAAAAGAGTAGTTCATAATTTAGATCCTATTGGTGTTGGAGCAAGAGATTTAAAAGAGTGTCTTATTATTCAACTCAAAAGAAAAAAAAATACCAAAATAAGAACGCTGGCAATTAAAATTTTAGAATCTGCATTTGATCATTTTGTAAAGAAACACTTCAAGAAACTTCAGGAAAAATTTACGATCTCTGAAGATGAATTAAAAGAAGTGAATACTGAGATATCTAAATTAAATCCAAAACCGGGAAGTTCTTATGCAGGAAATAATAAGATCGCTGAACAGATTGTACCCGATTTTTCTATCAAACTTATAGACGGAGAATTAGACTTGGTTTTAAACTCCAGAAATGCTCCAGAATTACATGTTTCTAGAGAGTACAATACGATGTTAAAAGGCTATCAAGAAGCTACTGTAAAAAGTAAATCTCAAAAAGATGCAGTCTTCTTTATCAAACAAAAACTAGATGCTGCAAAATGGTTTATTGATGCTATTAAGCAACGTCAACAAACACTATTGGTAACCATGAATACCATAATGAATTATCAATATGATTATTTTTTAACTGGTGACGAACGCAAATTAAAACCAATGATCTTAAAAGACATTGCAGATAAAATTAATATGGATGTTTCAACTGTTTCAAGGGTTGCAAACAGTAAATATGTTTCTACTCCTTATGGCACAAAATTAATCAAAGAGTTCTTTTCTGAATCTATGAAGAATGATCAAGGGGAAGATGTTTCTACAAAAGAGATAAAGAAAATTTTAGAAACTGTCGTTTTAGAAGAGAATAAGAAAAAACCTTTAACAGATGAAAAATTAGCCACTATTTTAAAAGAAAAGGGATATCCGATAGCGAGAAGAACTGTTGCTAAATATAGAGAACAATTAGATTTACCTGTAGCTCGTTTACGAAAAGAAATGTAGTGAAAATTTACAGAATTATATCGATCGTATTGCACCCAATTGTATTGCCAACAATTGGAGTACTATTCTATTTTATATTAATACCAAATAATTTCAATAGCACTCAAAGACTTGCTCTTTTAGGCTTAATATTTGTAACAACCTATATTGTACCCTTGTTAATTTTAATTTTTTTTAAGAAACTTAAATTAATAAATTCTTTTGAAGCAGAAAGTATTCAAGAAAGAAAAATACCTGTTGCGTTGATGATTATAATATTCTATTTTTTAGGAAATACATTAAAAGATATTCCTAATTTATTTGATATAGGCGTACTATTTTATGCAACAGCTTTAGGTTTACTTCTTATCTATATATTATTTGTCTTTAAAATTAAAACTAGTATTCATTTACTTTCTTTAGGAATTACTTCGGGATTCTTTTTTATATTGAACTCATTATACAATGAAAATTTAATTGTTTTCGTTATTTGCACAATACTACTATCAGGACTCTTAGCTAGTTCAAGATTACATTTAAGAGCACACAAGCAAAGAGAGGTCTATTTAGGGTTTATCATAGGTTTCTTTGCTCCTATTGTTGTCTTCTACTATTTATAGAATATAAAAAATTAATCCAAATTTTAAAATTTTCGTATTGACATCTTCTCCATTTATTTGACTATTTTTAAAGATAGGCGTTAAACCATAAAAGACATTAATATTAAATTCATCGTAACCCGCAGAGAGCGTTAAGCCATATTGAAATTTAGAATAATTAGAAATATTAGAATACTTAAAAGTGGTATTATTTAAATCATCAAATTGATATTTATTAGACAAGTTGTAGAGAAATTTAACTCCCGTATAAACTCTCCAAAAGCTGTATTTATTAGCTGTAGAAGTTCTCCATCGGAGCTCTAAAGGAAATTCTAAGTTCTGTGAATTAAACAAATTAGCACTAATGGTATCATCACTAGTAAATACAGTTGAATTATTAATTTCTACAACTTTTAACTTGTGGTTAAAAAAATCAAAGCCATAACCTACTCCAGCAGCGAAAGAAATATTTCCTTGTTTGTTAAGTATAAAATCTTTTATAAAACCTGTAGAAAATGAATAGGAAAAATTACTTTTTGAAATTTGAGTAGGCTGATTGTAAAATTGTGCAAAAGAAATAGATACATAAATTTGATCATCTGCATACCTATCTCCTATTTTTAAAGTTTCTTTCTGTGCGAATATAGCAACTCCAAAAAAAAATAAAAGAAATGTAGTAAAAACTGTTTTCATATTAAAAATAAACCTGTTATAAAGATACAAAATTTCATTTTTCATTTCTCAATTTAAGAAAAAATCAAAAAAAAAGGATAATTCAGTTGAATTATCCTTTTTTGTATTTTAAGAATATCTATTAGTTAGCTTCTGATGCTTTTGAGGCAGAATAACTTATTTTAAGAGCGTTTACATCTCTTAATTTCAATCTAATATCAGTAATTGTTCCAACACTAGACTCTTTATCAGCCTTAATAGAAGTAGTCATAAACGGAACTTCAGCTTCTGAAACTTTTGATCTTGCATTTATAATAAATGCAGGAACTTGATCTGCAGTAGCAATTTTATCGTTTAATTGAATTCTATTAAAACCACTTCCATACTTTAGATCCTTAGCTTTACCAACGTAGATAGTACTCACTAAACTTTTATGCTCTAATTTTTTTACTTCTGATGCAGAAGGTAATCTTGGATTCTCAATCTTTAAATCAGTTTCTCTCATGGTAGTAGTTACCATGAAGAAAAATAACAACATAAAAACAATATCTGGAAGAGCTGCAGTATTCACTGCAGGCATTCCTTTTTTCTTTTTTCTAAATTTAGACATATTGTTAAATTTTAAAAATTAATTTGTAGGTTCTGCATCTGAAATTATTTGAGGATAACTAGTTTTGATATCTTCAACCTTTTTCTTTAATGACTCGTTACTCTTATCATTTTTATAAGACTCTTCAAGTTCGGGAAAAGGTATTTGATATTTTTGTATGCTCAACCTATTTCTCAACTCAGAATACGCTCTTAACAATTGATCTTGAACGGTTAAGTAGGTTCCATATTCTGTCAATCTATCACTCTCAACAGAAATAATCGCCTTATTTGGATGATCTGAAGAAGACTCACTTGTTTGAGGCTCATCTTCTTTTCTTACTGAATTACAATAATCACAAGGACCTGTAGGAACTCCTTCTTCTACTTTACCATCGCCTCCACCATTATTTATAAAAGCAATCGCCGCAGCTTTTAATTCTTTAATATCCATTCTTTCGCCTTCTACTAAAAGCTCATTATTTCTATTAATATTTACTTCAAAGATGTTTTTTTCTTTAATAATTGGTGGTACGTAGTCTGCTGGTGGTTTCTCAGATAATTTCTTTGAAACTCCAGAATCTACATTCATCGTAGTCGTAACTAAAAAAAAGATCAACAACAAGAAGGCAATATCTGCCATAGAACCTGCATTAATTTCTGGATTCTCTCTTCTTGCCATCTATTTATGATTTTATTAATCCCTTTACTAAATCGTATACAAAAAACCCTAAGCCAAGCAATCCTAGTATTACGCTAAACCAGATTCCAGTTCCAACAAGTCTATTTGTTGATGAACCTTCTTCTCCTCCTGTTAGAACTATATCTGCATTATCTAAGACTATATTACTGTCTGATAAAGAGTATGCACCTACAAATAACAACCCTAATACGGCCAAACCTAATAAAGTTTTCTTTAAACTCTCTGGGTTTTTAAATAAACCTCCAAGAGATAGTACTAGTGTTATTCCTATTGCAAAATAGAGTAAGTATTGTGAGAAATACACAAGTGGACTTACCACTTTATTCGCTACATCAACATTGTTTTCAACAGCTTCTTCTCCTGCCATTAGTACTCTTACAAGTAAGATAATACCAATAAGGGCAAGAAGTGTGATAACGTATGTGATAATTTTTGAAATTTTATTATCTTTCATAAGAAAAATTATTTTTTATACTTTACTAATAAATCTATTAAAGAAATAGATGCATCTTCCATATTATTAACAATACTATCTACTTTAGAAATAATATAATTATAAAAGATTTGTAGAATAATCGCTACAACCAAACCAAACACAGTTGTTAGTAAGGCAACTTTAATACCTCCTGCAACAACCGCTGGCGAAATATCATTTGCTACAGCAATTGCGTCAAATGCTCCAATCATACCAATTACAGTTCCCATGAAACCAAGCATTGGTGCTAAAGCAATAAATAAAGACAACCAAGAAATATTTTTCTCTAATAATCCCATTTGAACTCCTCCATAACTTACAATCGCTTTTTCTGCTGAATCTATACCATCATCAACTCTATCTAAACCTTGGTAAAAAATAGATGCTACTGGTCCTTTTGAGTTTCTACAAACTTCTTTTGCAGCTTCTACACCACCAGAGCTTAAAGCATCATCTACACTTGCTACTAATTTCTTAGTATTGGTAGTTGCCATGTTTAAATAAATGATTCTTTCAATTGCAATTGCCAAACCTAATATTAGGGCAACTAGAACAATTCCCATAAATCCTGGGCCACCTTCAATAAAACGAAGTTTTAATTCTTGGTGAAAAGTTCTTGATTGCTCAGCTACTTCTTGTGCGAAAGTTGATTGAATAGCTCCAAAAAACATAAATCCAGTTACAGATAGGATATTTACTACTTTTTTCATCTTTTTATTATTAATTTTAATAGTTAGTGGGTTAAAGATATGATTTTAAACTCAAAAAGATAAGGTAAAACTAATCTGTCTATATTACATAGAACTAATAAGTGTCAGTTATACTTTTGAGAGTGGCAAGTAACAAAAAAATATTGAAGATTAAAAAAAAAAGTCAATCTATTTAGCCTATTATAATTGATTCACTTCAATTATACCTTTAAAAATGAAATATCCGTTATTTCACCCCTTAATGATTTTTCAAAAAAGCATTTAAAATCTTCTATTGATAAATTTTCATTTAGTAAATACATTAACTTAGCTACAGCAGATTCTGAAGTAATATCCTTACCGTCTATTACTCCTATTTCCTTGAGTAACAAACTTGTATCATAATGCCCCATTAAAACTCTTCCACTTTCACATTGTGTGACGTTTATAATTTTAATTCCATTATCGATTGCACTTTTTAAAAGCCCTATGAAATTTTCTGAATTTGGAGCATTTCCAGCTCCGTATGTTTCTAAAACAACTCCTTTTAAATTGGGTATATTTAAAATACTTTTTACCACTAAATATGAGATCCCTGGAAATAATTTTAAGATAACCACATCATCTACTAAGTTTTTTCTAACTATTAAAGTATTCTCTGACTTTTTTTGTTGATGAATTAAATGCTTATTAAACTTAAGATGAACGCCACTTTCTGCAAGTGGAGGGAAATTCATAGATGCAAATGCTTCAAACTGTTCTGCACTTATTTTTGTAGTTCTGTTAGCTCTATATAGTTTATACTCAAAATACAAGCAAACTTCATTTATTATTGGCGTTCCGTTTTTATTTGCACTTGCAATTTCTATAGCCGTAATTAAATTCTCTTTGGCATCTGTTCTTAAGTCTCCAATAGGCAATTGAGAACCTGTGAAAATGACTGGTTTTTGGAGGTTCTCTAACATAAAACTTATTGCAGAAGATGTGTAAGACATACTGTCTGAACCTGTTAAAACTACAAAGCCATCAAATTTCTTATAATTTTCTTCAATAATTTCAACAATCTCTAAATAATATTTAGTGTTCATATTTGATGAATCTATAGGTTCATCAAAAGAAATACTTTTTATTTTACAGTTTAACTGCTGTAATTCAGGAATTTTATCTACAATCTGACTAAAATCAAAAGTTTTTAAAGTCTTAGTTTCATAATCTTTGATCATTCCGATGGTTCCACCAGTATAAATAAGTAATATCCAAGGTTTGTTTGTCATTTTGTCATTTTTATACTCCAAAAAACACATTGGAATACTTTATGATGTAAATTTATCAAACAAAAATGAAATACAATTTTAAAACAATATAAATTATGATCGAATTCTATATTTTAATTGGTGTAATCTCTTTAGTAAGCTGGTATATTAGTAACACTTTAAAAAGAAAATTTAAAAAATATTCTAAAATTCAGTTAAGAAATGGAATGAGTGGAGCTGAAATTGCAGAAAAAATGCTTTCTGACAATGGAATTTACGATGTAAAAGTAATTTCTACTCCTGGAAAATTGACAGATCATTATAATCCAAAAGACAAAACTGTTAATTTAAGTGAATCTGTATACAACCAGAGAAACGCTAGTGCCGCTGCTGTTGCTGCTCACGAATGTGGGCACGCGGTTCAGCACGCAAAAGCATATAGTTATTTATCAATGCGCTCTCAATTAGTACCAATTGTAAGTGTTACCTCTAAATTCTCTCAATGGTTAGTAATTGGTGGAATCATTTTAGGTGCTAGTTCTGGAGCAACAGGAATTGGGTTTTATATTGCCATTTTAGGTCTAATTTTCATGGGCTTTGCAACAATATTTAGTTTCATAACACTTCCTGTAGAATATGACGCAAGCAATAGAGCTTTGGCTTGGTTACGAAATAAAAATATGGTTTCTCAACAAGAATTAGCGGGAGCAACAGATGCACTAAGATGGGCTGCAAGAACTTATTTGGTGGCTGCTTTGGGTTCTTTAGCGATGTTACTATATTGGGCACTGCAAATTTTGGGAGGAAGAGATTAGCATCACAGATACTTTTTGTATCTAACTCATGCACATAAAATTTGTGTAATTAAAAAATTCAAACTCTGGAGGTTTCAAACTCTCAAGAGTTTTTTTATAGATACAACTGTTTAAAGATTAAAACTGTATTGCTCTTATAGAAAAACAAACTTTATTGGTAGTGCATTTATCCCAATTCGACAGGTTTCAGTTTTTCTTGTAACAAAGCTCTTTTTACTGCGTCTTAATAAAAAATAAAACTAATTATTAAAAATGAAAGAAATGAAATCTTTTTCAACATGCTTTTTTATTTTAATTCTCGGTGTCTTGAACTCCTTTTCTCAGCATTCTATCTCAGGAAAAATTAGTGATCAACAAAACCAATCACTTCCTTTTGCCAATATTGTAATAGAAAAAATTGGAAATGAAAAAACCCCAACAGGAACCGTCTCTACTGATAATGGTGACTATCTCCTTGAAAATGTTTCTTCAGGAAAATATATCATTGAAATTTCTATACTCGGTTTTGAAACTCAAAAAATCAAGGAAATAGAAATTAATTCTAACAAAAGAATTAACATCACTTTAAAAGAAGAAAGTCAGCTCTTAAATGAAATAGTTGTAAAAAGCAAACGTCCCGTTATAAAACAAACAGCAGAAAAATTAATTGTAGATTTAGAAAAATCAGAAATGATTAATACAAATTTACAAGATGTAATGCGTAAAATTCCGGGGGTTTTAGTTACTAATAATGGAATTTCTATTGCAGGAAATAGAGGTGTTCGTATTTTAATTAATGGGAAGACAACAGAATATATGGATGTTGAAACACTTTTAAGAGATTTTCCTGCAGATAATATATCTAAAATTGAAGTTATCGAACAACCTGGAGCAGAATATGAAGCTTCTGGTTCTGGGGCTATTATCAATATTATTTTAAAAAAGAATGTTCGTTTAGGAACTCATGGAAGTACCAATCTTTGGATAGGTGAAGATGAAGGGTTTGAATACGGAACTGGTTTTTCCATGGCCAGTTATAAAAATAAATTAAATTGGCAAATGAGTATTAGACAATCAGCTCCGACTGAAAGGGATGATTTATTTTTAACAAGAACTGTTAAAGACACTATTTACGATCAAATAACAAGAGAACCCTTTGATCCTCTGAATTTTTCTGTGAGTGGAAATATAGATTATTATATTAATGACAAACACTCTATAGGGGTAGGCGGACGTTGGAATAAAAGAAAGTCAACAAGGGCCATAGATAATATTACCAATATTATAAAACCCAACCAAACTGATATTTTATTTTCTGAAAACTATTTAAATAAAGAACGTGGAAATTTTAATATCAATCCATATTACGAATACAAAACAGAGAAAGATAAGTTAGTGCTCGATTTTAATTATGTAGATTTTAACGATTACACAATGAATATATTATCTGATAAAATTGGAAGTACTGTTCCTTTTTCAGATAGAAAGTATATTCAAGATGGAACATTTAAAATAAAAACCTATCGAGTAGATTATATCAAAACTTTTTCTGATGATTTAAAAATAAGTATAGGATCGAGATATGCAGATGTAAAAACAGATAATGATTTGCAATCTTTTATAGAAAATAATACTGATTTTAATAAAGTAGACAATGAAAGTAGCCGTTTTGTTATTGACGAAACAATTCTTGCGTTGTATTCAAAAGTAAATACAAATTTTGGAAAATGGTCTTTTTCTGGAGGTATCCGTTATGAGGACAGCAATACCGATGGAACCTCAACATATCTTATAAACAAACTTCTAACTTCAGAAATACAAAGAAGACCTATAAAAAAAATATTTCCCAGTGCTTCTGTAAGCAGAAAATTAACGAAAGTTCTAGGAACTAGCATTTCGTACAGCTACAGAATTCAACGTCCATCTTATAATAGTTTAAACTCTTTTGCAACATTTTTAGACCCCTACTCTGCATCAAAAGGAAATCCGAATTTAACACCCTCATACACGAATAACTATCAATTTAATTTAACCTATGAAGGGCAGCCTTTTTTCTCAATTGGCCATAGCAAAACCGATGATGTAATTTTTCAATTGATTCGACAAGACAATACAACCGCACAAATAAGACAACAAGATGTTAATATTGAAAATAATGCCAATTGGAACTTTAGACTGTTTGCTCCACTTAATTTTATAAAAAAACTAGAGGGATATACGGGAGTGATTGTTGTAAATACAGATTATCAGTCTTCAACTTTCAATGTAGATTTAAATAAATGGAATCTCTATTGGTTTATTCAGGCAAGTTACCAATTGCCATGGGACATCAATTTTGAGTTGAGTGGTAATTACGGAACTGGAGCTCTTGAAGGGCAGATTGAAGTTGACTGGTTAGCAGAATTAGACTTCTCTTTTGGAAAGAAATTTTTAAAAGAGAAACTAAAAGTAAACCTTGGTTTTAATAAAATGCTAAATAGAGGTTTTGTTGGAAATATCGATTATGGAAACGGAATTGCAGCAGTAGAAAGCAATGGCTCTAGACAAAATATACAATTGAGAGTAGCGTATAGTTTTGGCTCTAAATTTGGAAAGAAAAAAACAGGAAGAAATACGAATAGAGACGAAGAAAATAGAATTAATAATACCAATTAAAAATCTATCTATCTATTTTTTATGCGCACAAAATATAATCAAATAAAAAACCTTTCTGATTACTCAAAAAGGTTATGATTTTAATTTTTTATCTTGTTTTTTGACTTTTTAAAACTAATCATTCAGCTTTAAAACAGCCATAAATGCTTCTTGTGGAATTTCTACATTACCAACTTGACGCATTCTTTTCTTACCTTTTTTCTGCTTTTCTAAAAGTTTACGCTTTCTAGAAATATCTCCACCATAACATTTAGCCGTGACATCTTTACGCAATGCTTTCGTAGTTTCTCTTGCTATAATTTTTGCACCAATTGCTGCCTGAATAGGAATATCAAACTGTTGTCTTGGAATTAATTCTTTTAGTTTTTCAACTATTTTTTTACCAATTGAATAGGCATTATCTGCATGTAATAAAGCAGAGAGCGCATCCACAGGAGAACCATTTAATAAAATATCTACACGAACCAATTTAGATGCTCTCATTCCAATTGGTGAGTAATCAAAAGAAGCATATCCTTTAGAAACCGTTTTTAGACGATCATAAAAATCGAAAACAATTTCAGCCAATGGCATATCAAAAGTTAATTCTACTCTTTCTGTTGTTAGGTATGTTTGATTGGTTATTTCTCCACGTTTTTCAATACATAAACTCATTACTTGGCCAACAAAATTAGATTTTGTTATAATACTTGCTTTGATATAAGGTTCTTCAACTTTTTCTAATCTTGATGGATCTGGTAAATCTGTTGGGTTGTTTAACAACACAATCTCATCTGGGTTTTTCTTCGTGTAAGCGTGGTACGAAACATTGGGAACTGTTGTAATCACTGTCATATTAAACTCACGCTCTAAACGTTCTTGAATAATCTCCATATGTAACATTCCTAAAAAACCACATCTAAAACCAAAACCTAGGGCTGCTGAACTCTCAGGAACAAAAACCAAAGATGCATCATTTAATTGCAGTTTTTCCATGGAGTAACGCAACTCTTCAAAATCTTCAGTATCTACAGGGTAAATTCCTGCAAAAACCATTGGTTTTACGTCTTCAAAGCCGTCAATAGTCTCATTTGTTGGATTTACCGCATCTGTAATGGTATCTCCTACTTTTACTTCTTTTGCAGTTTTAATTCCCGTAATTAAATACCCAACATCTCCTGTTTTTACGGATTTTTTGACAACTTGTTCTAACTTTAAGGTTCCTACTTCATCGGCAAAATACTCATTGTTAGTTGCCATAAATTTAATTCGCTGCCCTTTTTTTATTTCTCCGTTTAAGACCCTAAAATAAGTTTCAATTCCTCGATACGAATTGTAAACCGAATCAAAAATCAAGGCTTGCAATGGTGCTTCTGGATTTCCTTCTGGGGCTGGAATTCTATCAATAATTGCCTCTAAAATATTGTCGACACCAAAACCAGTTTTCCCACTTGCATGAATTACTTCTTCACTATCGCATCCTAATAAATCTACAATATCATCGGTAACTTCTTCCGGATTAGCAGAGGGTAAATCTACTTTGTTTAAAATAGGAATAATCTCCAAATCATTCTCTAAAGCTAGATATAAATTAGAAATAGTTTGTGCCTGTATACTTTGTGCGGCATCTACAATTAATAAAGCGCCTTCACAAGCAGCGATAGATCTAGAAACTTCGTAAGAGAAATCTACATGACCTGGCGTATCAATTAAATTTAAAATATACTGCTCGCCTTTATGCGTGTAATCCATTTGAATAGCATGCGATTTTATGGTAATTCCGCGTTCACGTTCTAAATCCATATTGTCTAATAACTGATCTTTCTTTTCACGATCTGTTACAGAGCCTGTATATTCTAACAATCTGTCTGCTAACGTACTTTTACCATGATCTATATGTGCGATAATGCAAAAGTTTCTAATATTCTTCATACTTCTTTTCTAACTACTTTCAGGTGGTAAAGATATGCTATTTAGAAATCTTGTCAAATAAAAAAAGTAGAATGAAATTGAGGATACTTTTTTAACTGTATTGGGAGGAGTTGTTCACCTATCACTACTTCTAAAATTATCTCTTTAAATTCTCAGTTGCTAAAATATTAGTTTCCACTAATTCTATAAGTGGTAATAATTCTCTAATTTTGCAATCATCCTATTTTTGATCAGATAAAAGCGATACAAATAAATTTGAAAAAAAAGAGAATGAATTTCAATTAGAAAATAGAAGATTACAATATGGTTAAAATTGGCAATATAGAATTACCTGACTTCCCTTTATTACTAGCCCCTATGGAAGATGTTTCAGACCCACCATTTAGAGCTTTGTGCAAAGAAAATGGAGCAGATGTTGTGTATACAGAGTTCATCTCTTCAGAGGGCTTAATTCGTGATGCTGCAAAAAGTGTTATGAAATTAGATATCTATGAAAAAGAAAGACCTGTTGGGATTCAGATTTTTGGTGCCAATTTAGAATCGATGTTAAAAACAGTTGAAATTGTAGAAAAATCGAAACCCGATATTATAGATATCAATTTTGGCTGTCCTGTAAAAAAAGTAGTTTCTAAAGGTGCTGGGGCAGGGATTTTAAAAGACATAGACTTGATGGTTTCTCTTACAGAGGCTATGGTAAAACACACCCATCTACCTGTTACTGTAAAAACCCGTTTAGGTTGGGATCACGATTCCATTAAAATTGTTGAAGTAGCAGAAAAATTGCAAGATGTTGGTTGTGCTGCCATAGCTATTCATGGCAGAACTCGCGCTCAAATGTATAAAGGTGACGCAGACTGGAGACCTATTGCTGACGTAAAAAACAACCAAAGAATGCACATTCCTGTTTTTGGGAATGGAGATATCACAACTCCAGAAAAAGCCATGGAAATGCGTGATAAATTTGGTCTAGATGGAGCTATGATTGGAAGAGCATCTATTGGTTACCCTTGGTTTTTTAATGAAGTAAAACATTATTTTAAAACTGGAGAATATTTAACAAAACCAACAATTGCGCAACGTGTGGAAATGGCACGTAGGCATTTACAGATGGCAATAGACTGGAAGGGACCTGTTTTAGGTGTTTTTGAAACAAGAAGACATTATACCAACTACTTCAAAGGAATTCCTCATTTTAAAGAATATAGAATGAAAATGGTAACTTCTGATGATGCTAACGATGTTTTTAAAGTATTCAACGAAGTTGAAGCTAAATTTGGAAATGCAATAATTCCTGAAATTAGATAAATTTAGGTTTCGATAAACTCTTTAGAAATTCTACTACTCGCAATTTTAGAAGCTATAAAACCTAGAATTGTAATCGTGATAATAACAATAAAAAGGTTCGAAAATCTAAACTCGACGGGGTAAGGTAAATTTTGTGTGATTTTAAATTTTCCTGAAAAAATTTGATAATACACTAAAGTTGTTCCTAAACTAAGCCCTATTAGCATTCCAATGAAAGTTAAAAGAAAACCTTGTATCACAAAAACTCTTTTTATTTCTTTTATCGAAGCGCCTAGACTGTAAAGTGTTTTTAAGTTCGCTTTTTTATCAATAATCATCATAATAATTGCTCCAATTACATTGAACAAAGCAATGATGACAATTAGGGTAAAAATTAGATAAGACACAAAATTCTCAGTATTTATAACCTTATAAAAAACCTCATTTATCTGTTCTTTGGTTTGAACTTTAAATTGATCCCCTAACTGTTCTTGAAGTTTTTCTGAAAACAAATCAGCCTCTAAATTATTTTTAAGCTTGATTTCGATACCAGTAACCTGATTCTCCTTATACCTCAATAACTTGCGCGCTTCAGAAAGTGAAATAAAAACAAATTTATTCTCAAAATCTTCAGTCCCAGAATACAAACCAACAATTTGTAAATGTGTCTTATAAAATGCATTATTAGGATTGATAAAACCAATTCCGGGTTTAGGAACTAAAATTGATAAAGGTGCTCCAAAATTTAGAATCCCTAAAGATAATTTTCTAGAAATACCATTGCCAACAACTGCTGTCTTTGGCTGATCTTTGTCTAACCAATTGCCTAAACTTAAAACAGAATCTATATTTGATATTGAGGTATAATTGCTGTCAACTCCTTTTATATATGCAATTTCATTCTTATCGTTATACTCTAAAAAAACCCGTTCTTCTATCACTTTTGAAAAGCCTTGAATTGACGTGTTTTTTTCTAATAATAGCTGAGTGTCTTTTGAACACAAAAATGTTTTTCCTTTACTTGATGTAATTTTAATATCAGAATCTGAGACCTCTAATAAACTATAACTAAACGTTCGCAAACCAGAAAAACCAGAAAGAATTATAAACAACGCTAAAGAACCAACAATTACGCCAAAAGAGGCAATAATTGTAATCATATTTATCGCATTATTACCAGTTTTTGAAAATAAATATCTTTTAGCTATGTATAAAGGAAAATTCAAGTGAGAGCGCTGAATTTAATTTTTTTTTCGTCTTGGTAAAACACTTGGGTTTTTAATCGGATTTTCATCTTCTCCTTTTAAAGACTTATCAAGTTCTTCAATATAATCTAAAGTATCATCCCCAAAGAATAATAACTCAGGCATTCTTCTCAGTTGATTCTTAGTCCTTGATGCCATTTCATGACGTATTAATGCGGTATTCGATTGCACGCCATTAATAATCTCTTCTCTTTTATTAGATGGGAAAACACTTAAATATACTTTTGCCACACCTAAATCTGAAGTAACATGTACTTTTGAAACAGAAATAATTACTCCTTTCATACCATCTTGCGCTGCCTTTTGTAAAACATCTACTAAATCTTTTTGCAAAACTCCTGCAATTTTACGCTGTCTATTGGTTTCTTCCATTATGTAAATTTACAATTTTTTATAGAATCTAATCTATTGCTCTAAAACAAAAAATCTCAAAGCATAAACTACACTTTGAGATTATTTATAATTTATATTAAATTTTAATCCGCTAAAATAATTGCTTTGTTATCATTTAACTCTAAAGTTCCAGAATTAATAAGCAATGTTAAAATCTTATCATCAGTTTCGTCTGGAATTAACTTTCCATTCAAATCATCTAATTCTATATTCGCTTGTGAATGAATGTGAATTTTAATGGTTCCTTCTTTTAAATTAGAAACAACTGGTGCGTGATTATTTAGCATTTGAAACTCTCCATCTACTCCGGGAACTGATAATGAATCAATTTCTGAAGAAAACAATATCGCTTCTGGTGTAACAATTTCTAAATACATATCTAAGATTTAAACGATGATTAAGCTTCTGCTAACATTTTTTCTCCAGCATCAATTGCGTCTTGAATTGATCCTCTTAAGTTAAATGCTGCTTCTGGATATTTGTCTAATTCACCATCCATAATCATATTAAAACCTTTAATAGTGTCTTTAATATCAACTAAAACTCCTGGTATACCAGTAAATTGCTCAGCTACATGGAAGGGTTGAGATAAGAAACGTTGTACACGTCTAGCTCGATGAACTACTAATTTATCTTCTTCAGATAATTCTTCCATCCCTAAAATTGCAATAATATCTTGTAACTCTTTATAACGTTGTAAAATTTCTTTTACAGCTGTTGCAGTATTATAGTGTTCATCACCTAAAATTTCTGCAGATAAAATTCTAGAAGTAGAATCTAAAGGATCTACTGCAGGATAAATACCTAATTCAGCAATTTTTCGAGACAATACTGTTGTTGCATCTAAGTGAGCAAAGGTAGTTGCTGGTGCTGGATCTGTTAAATCATCTGCAGGAACATAAACTGCTTGCACAGAGGTAATAGACCCTTTTTTAGTAGAAGTAATTCTTTCTTGCATTGCACCCATTTCAGTTGCCAATGTTGGTTGATAACCTACTGCTGAAGGCATACGCCCTAAAAGTGCTGATACTTCAGAACCTGCTTGTGTAAAACGAAATATATTATCTACAAAGAAAAGTACATCTTTTCCTTGCGCTTCTCCGGCTCCATCTCTAAAATATTCTGCTATGGTTAATCCTGATAATGCAACACGCGCACGTGCACCAGGTGGTTCGTTCATTTGTCCAAATACAAAAGTTGCTTTAGAATCTTTCATTCCAGGCTTGTCAACTTTAGATAAATCCCATCCGCCTTCTTCCATAGAATGCATAAAGTCATCACCGTATTTGATAATTCCTGATTCTAACATTTCTCGAAGTAAGTCATTTCCTTCACGAGTTCTTTCACCAACTCCTGCAAAAACAGATAAACCTCCATGTCCTTTTGCAATATTGTTAATCAATTCTTGAATTAATACAGTCTTCCCTACACCTGCTCCACCGAATAATCCAATTTTACCCCCTTTTGCATAAGGCTCTATTAAATCGATTACTTTGATTCCTGTAAATAAAACTTCGGTAGATACAGAAAGATCTTCAAACTTAGGGGCAGATCGGTGAATTGACAAACCATCTTCACCCTCTTTTTTTAGATTTCCCAAACCATCAATAGCATCACCAGTTACGTTGAACAAACGACCATAAATATCGTTTCCAATTGGCATCTGAATAGGATTTCCTGTAGCAAAAACTTCGGTTCCTCTACTTAATCCATCAGTAGCATCCATCGAAATAGTTCTAACGGTATCTTCTCCAATATGCTGTTGTACTTCTAGTACTAATATAGAACCATCAGCTTTTTTTATCTCTAAAGAATCATAAATTTTTGGAAGTTCGTTTTCTGTATTGAATTCAACATCAATTACTGGTCCAATAATTTGTGAAACTTTACCTGTTATTGTAGACATTATGTATCTAATTATAGTTATTATTTTATTTATAAGACTTCAGTCTTATTTTTCAGATGCAAAGGTACTTTTTTGCATGGAATAAAAAAAGTTTTTAAAAAAAAAGTCTCATCAGAAATGATGAGACTTTTTTTTATTTTTTTTCAGAAAACTAGTTTGTTACCTTAACCTCTACTCTTCTATTGTTAGCTCTACCAGCTCTAGTATCATTTGAATCAATTGGACTATCTTGACCAAAACCTTTAGAGGCTAGTCTTGAAGCATCAATACCATTTTTTACTAAATAAGCTTTAACAGCATTGGCTCTTTTACCTGATAATTTTAAATTACCTGAAACACTTCCTGTGTTGTCTGTATATCCTTTAATTGCAAATTCTGATAAAGGAAATTCATTCATGATCGCTAACATTCCATCTAATTCTTTAGTAACTCCTGATTTAAAGGTAGCTTTCTCAGTATTGAATAAAATTGCTTTAGCAAACGAGTTCATACCCATTTTTGCTTCATTAGAAATTATTTCCGGACATCCACCCTCTGAAGCAACTCCTGCTACTGAAGGACATTTATCATCTTTATCTAAGATACCATCACCATCTGTATCTGGCCAAGGACAACCTGCATTGGCAGCTGGTCCAGCTTGAGAAGCACACTTATCGTCTTTATCTACAACTCCGTCTCCGTCTGAATCAGGACAACCATTGTTCGCTTTTGCTCCTTTAGAATTAGGACACATATCATCTTTATCAGCAATTCCATCTCCGTCTGAATCAGGACAGCCATTCATAGCTGCTAAACCAGCTACATTTGGACAAGCATCGTCAGAATCCTTAACTCCATCTCCGTCTGCATCAGGACAACCATTAAACTCTTTTAAACCAGCAACATCTATACAAGCGTCTTCTTTATCGTAAACACCGTCTCCATCAGTATCGTTCCCTCCAAATTTAATAACTAAACCTATAGAAGTTTGGAAGTGATCCATTACTTTATCAGAAAAACCAGCTTTCGTACCTGTTTGAAAGTTCAAACCTAAATTTTCATTGAACCAAGTATTAAAACCAACACCAACATTATAAATGCCTTCTCCTTCAGAGTCAATAGAAGTATACCCTCCACCCAAATACACAAAAGGATCAAACCACGAAGTATCTCCTACTAAATTGTTTAAATCGTATTTAACAATTGCGTCTACAGCATAGTATAATAAACCATCTTCGTTATTTAGCTTAGTTGTATGATTTAACTTGTTCATTGATCCAGCTAATTGTAAACTAAATCCTTTCTCTAAATACTTCTCTGCAGAAATTCTTGATATAGATGGTAAAATATTCCAATCTTGGTTACCTATCAAATCTTCCAAAGATATTAAAAAGTCATTATTTACCTTAATATCTACAATGTTGGCTCCAAAACTTACAGCCCATGGATTGTTATTGTCTTGTGCAGTTGCTATATTAACAGTTATCACCATTAAAAAACACATCACAACTAATTTTAATACTTTCATTTTCATTAATTTAAGTTAAAAGTTAATCATTATAATTCGCAAAAGTAAAACCTTATAATGTAATCTCAAAGAAAAATCCACAAAATATTCATACCAATTAAAATTTAGCATTGAAATTATAGAATTTTTAAGGCATGCCCTACTTCTATGAAGGAGGTAATAGCTTTGTCTAATTGCTCTTTAGTGTGAGCAGCTGATAACTGCACTCTTATCCTCGCCTTTTCTTTTGGAACCACTGGGAAAAAGAAACCTATAACATAGATTCCTTTTTCTAGCAACTTTTGAGCCATTGTCTGCGATAGTTTAGCATCGTAAATCATAACAGGAACAATTGCCGAATTTGCACCAGCTAAGTCAAAACCAGCTTTTTCCATTTCTGTTCTAAAATAGTTAGTATTCCATTCTAATTTATCTCTAAGAGATATGTCATTAGAAATTAAATCAAATACTTTTATAGATGCACCCACAATTGCTGGAGCAAGAGAATTCGAAAACAAATAGGGTCTTGAACGTTGACGTAAAATTTCAATAATCTCTTTCTTACCTGTTGTGTAACCTCCCATTGCACCACCAAGAGCTTTGCCTAAGGTCCCTGTAATAATATCAACTCTGTCCATTACATTTTTAAGCTCAACTGTACCTCTTCCTGTCTTGCCTATAAATCCAGTTGCATGACATTCATCTACCATAACCAGGGCATCGTATTTATCTGCTAAATCACAAATTTCATCTAACTTGGCAACAATGCCATCCATTGAAAAAACACCATCAGTAACAATAACTTTAAAACGGTACTTTTTATTATTTGCTTCAATTAACTGCTCTTCTAATGAAAACATGTCATTATTATTATATCGATAGCGTGCAGCCTTGCACAAACGAACTCCATCAATAATAGAAGCATGATTTAAACTATCAGAAATAATAGCGTCTTCTTTAGATAACAAAGGTTCAAAAACACCACCATTTGCATCAAAAGCTGCTGCATATAAAATGGTATCTTCTGTTGTGTAAAAATCTGCAATTTTTTTCTCTAATTTTTTGTGGATGTCTTGAGTTCCACATATAAAACGTACGGAAGACATTCCAAAACCATGAGAATCCATCGTGTCTTTTGCAGCCTGAATTACCGCTGGATGATTTGACAATCCTAAATAATTATTAGCACAAAAATTCAGAACCTGTTCACCTGTAGATACTCGGATTACGGTATCTTGAGAAGTTGTTATAATCCTTTCGGTTTTATACAAACCAGCATCTTTTATTTCCTGAAGCTCTTTCTTTAGAGTATCTTTAATTTTTGAGTACATTTTTTGTAAATTTGAGAAATACAAAGTTACAAAGTTTATTTTTTTTGACTATACACTAATAACATCTATTTTATCATTTATATAAATCAGCAATTTTTTATCAACTTTAAAATCCATTGTATTTAAAACTCTTTCATATTTTAATAATTGTTGATGGTGCTTTATTGAAGCACCTCCAGTCTTATAATCAATAATTACAATCTCATTTTCTTTCGTGAAAACCAATCTATCAGGAATGATTACTTGATTATCTAGCGCTACAATTTCTCTTTCGTTAAAAACAGTGTTCCCATCAGTAAAATAAACTGCTAGTTCTAGATGGTTTACAACACTGTAAATACTTTGAAGAATAAATTCTGATTGTTTAGCATCTATAACTCCTTGTTGATAATACTGAGCAACAATATTATCAACGTCGTTTTTGGTAATAATTTTAGAAAAAATTTCGTGAAATAAATTTCCAAAATTAACAGCTTCTCCTTGTTCTGTATTCCATAATTTAGAAGCACCTGCTAATAAAATAATATTGTGTTCTTGCCAAGGAGTTGAAAGGAATTTATCATGAATTTGAGCAACTGAACCTTCGTTATTTTTTTCACTAACTCTGTTTTCTGAACCAAAAGAATACTCTAAAACGTCTTCTTTCCATAAATTATTTTGCTTTAAATAGTTGATAAAAACACCTGAATAAAAATTAGTATTCTCGTCTCCTTTAGAAGATATTTTCCTTTCAGTAATTATATGTAACTGCTCTACAGCTCTCGTTAAAGTGACGTATAATAAATTAAAATTATCTAATTCTAACGCTTCTCTTTGTTGATTATAAATGGCCAAACCTCTTTCACTTACAATGCTTAAATTTTTACTGTAATCAACTAATAATTCTTTGAAACCGTCATACATTTCTGGCAATTCATCTAACCAAGATTTTGGTTTTACTTGTCGATAAACATCAACATCAGAGGGGAAAATAACCACTGGAAACTCAAGTCCTTTAGATTTATGAATGGTCATTATCTGAACGGCTGATGCACTTTCTGGAGCAACAATACTTAACCTCTCTTTTTTTTGTTCCCAAAACTCTAAGAACTCACTAATATCAGTCCCTTTTCTTTGTTCTTCTAGGACTATATCAAGAAAAAATTGAATATAGGCATCAGAAGATTTTACCAAATTGAATCCTCTAATAATTTCTTCAATTTTCTCATAAAATGGTAATTGATGAAATGATGAAACCTCAAACGAAACTCCATAATCTTTCAAAGAATTTATAATTGACTTATAATCCGCTTTGGACAGTTCTTTAAAAAAAGATGTTTTTGATTCTTTAACTTCTAAATGATGGTATAGAAAGTACAGTATTTCAAAACGGATTTCTTCATCATTAGGGTTTTTTAAAACCTTTAGAACACTAATGATAAATAGAACTTTTGCATAGTTTTGTAACAATAATGTTTCTGAGGATATAATATCAATTCCGTTTTCTGACAGATAACTTGCAACTGCTACACCCTCATTTCTTGTTCTCGTTAATACACAAATTTCATGCAAAGAAAAATGATCTTTTAAATGTTGTATTTTCTCTAAAACTTTCTTTGGATACTTTAATTTTTCTTCTTCTTTTTCTTCTTCTTTTTCTTCTTCCTTCTCTAAAAAGGTCAACGAAACAAAACCTCCTTTTTTATTATTTTCAAACTGTTTATTCCCTTCTATAAAAATATTTTTATACGATTCATTTTGAAGAAAATTAGCCGTATGCTGAAAGAATGAATTATTAAACTTTATAATTTCTGAATAACTCCTATAATTGGTTTCTAAATTCTTAATTTCCTTCTTGATATGAAAAGGGTTTTTCACAGGAGAACCCAACTCAATAAACTGTTCTGCTTTTCCTCCTCTCCACCTATAAATGGCTTGCTTACCATCTCCGACTAATAATAAATTACTATTTTCTTGCGCTAGTGCATTATCTATTAAAGGAATTAAATTTTGCCATTGTAACTCAGAAGTATCCTGCATTTCGTCAATAAAATAGTGCTGGAAACGCTGACCAATTCTTTCATAAATAAAAGGTGCCGGTTGGTCTTTAATATTGTCAGAAATTAGTTGATTAAATTCTGCATTTAATCTAATATTATTCTCCTCTTTTATCGTTTCTAATTCAGAATTAATATGATTTAAAACGGATAAAGGCAATATACTTTTTAAGGCCAATTTATGAAGTAAATATTGTTGAAAAAAAAGTTCAGACTTTGAATATAAATCTAACAGTTTCGGTAAAATACTTTCAATAGTACTTTTAATATCTTCTGATTTATTTTTAGAATAAAAGACATTTTCTTTAATTCTCTCTTTAAGTTTATTCTCTTCAAAGAATTTTGTTTTTTTAGGATTTGTTGAAAGTGATAAAAAATGCTTTGGAATCAATGAATAATAAAAATCTTTATGATCTAAAGTTGCTTCATCAATAATTTTGAGACCTAATTTACCAACTTCTCTTTGAAGTTGATCAATTTCTTTTTGTCGCTTATATAGCTTCGTTTTTAAATTTGTAAAATCCTCTAACTTCTTGTTAGAAAGACCTCTAAAATGCTGAACATCATCTTCATTCAATAAAATTCTTGCAAACTCATTTAGATCTTTAGAAATATCCCATGATTTATCATCATCTGTTTTATCTAAAGAGTAATCAATCAAAAGTTTTGTCAGTTTTTTATCTGTTCCTATTTTAGAAATTAACACATCTACCGCTTGGTTAAGTAAAGAAACTGCATCCATTTCAACTTCAAAGTTTAATGGCAAACCTAAATCGTAGGCAAAATTTTTGATGATTTTATGCGTAAAACTATCAATAGTAGTTATAGAAAAAGCAGCATAATTTTGCAAAATTGCATCTAATATATTTTTACTTCTCTGCTGAATTATGGGTTTATCAGCCTCAATTTCAGTTACAATAATATTGAATAAATGGTTTTCTTTCCCTGTAGCAAAATCTTCTAAACAAGACAACACCCGCTCTTTCATTTCACCAGCTGCTTTGTTGGTAAATGTAACTGCCAATATTGTCTGAAACAAAAAAATATTATCTGAAGTTAATAAAAGCTTTAAGTATTCTTTTACAAGTGTAAAAGTTTTTCCACTTCCGGCAGAAGCATTGTAAACTTGAAAGGCTGATGGTTGTTGCACTAAATTATTATTTTCTTTGCAAAATACAAAAAGCCAAACAGTTTTTGTTTGGCTTTTTAATTATATTATGCACAATGCTATCCTAAACCTACATCTAAAGACATCATTACTATAAATCCGCCAATAAAACCAAGGGTTGCAATATCTGTATATTTATCTCTTTGTGTTTCTGGAATTACTTCTTCTACCACAACAAAAATCATTGCTCCGGCTGCAAACGCCAAAGCATATGGCAAAATAGGAGTGAAAAAGGAAACAGCAAGTGCTCCTAAAACTGCTGCAACTGGTTCTACAACTGCAGATAATTGTCCATACCAAAAACTTTTTAATCGGCTAACTCCTTGCCTTCTTAAAGGCATTGCAACAGCAAAACCTTCTGGAAAATTCTGAATTCCAATTCCGATTGCTAATGAAATTGCAGCAATGATCATTTCTGTTTGTTCTACTCCCACCAAAGTAGATGCAGCTCCAAATAAAACCCCAACAGCTAAACCTTCTGGAATATTATGTAACGTGATTGCCAAAACTAATAGTGTTGTTTTATGCCACTCTGTCTTTACTCCTTCAGCTTCATTTTCTTTAAAATTAATATGTAAATGAGGTAAAACTTTATCCATCCCAAAAAGAGAAAAAGCTCCTAATGCAAAACCAATTGCAGCGGGTAAAACTTTTACAAAGCCCTCTCCTGGGCTATTATCTATTGCAGGTGCTAGCAAGCTCCAGAAACTTGCAGCAACCATAACGCCTCCCGTAAAACCTAACATTCCATCTAAGACTGCTCTGTTTAACTTCTTAAAAAAGAAAACCAAAGAAGCTCCTAAAGCTGTTAAGCCCCATGTAAAAAGGGAAGCATATAATGCTGCTAAAATTGGATGCTCTTTTCCAAATGCAACTAACTGTTCGAATGTACTCATTGTTTTTGTATGTATAAATTGTTCGCTATTTTATTTGAAATTGAAAGTTTTTTTTGATCAATTGTAATGGATAAAGAACCATCAAAATTTTCTTTTTCTAAAACCTTAATTAGCTTGCCTAGAGTAATGCCTTTTTTATCTAAAAACTGTAAGAATTCGGAGGAAGAATCATTGACTCCAACACAAATTCCACTTTCATTTTTTAATAAGGTAGATAATAAGCTTTTTTCGACAACTTTTAAATTTCCATCTTTGTCAGGTATTGGGTCTCCATGAGGATCGTGTGATGGAAACCCTAAAAAAATATCTAATTGATTGATTAATTTTGGAGATTTTATGTGCTCTAATTGTTCTGCCACATCATGAACCTCATCCCAAGAAAAATTTAATTTTTCGACCAAAAAAACCTCCCATAACCTGTGTTTTCTTACAATATTTGCTGCTGTTTTTTTTCCAAAATTAGTTAACGTTACTCCTTGGTATTTTTTGTAAATAATTAACTCTTTTTCAGATAATTTCTTAACCATATCTGTTACAGAAGAAGCTTTTGTTACTAACTTTTCTGCAATGGAGTTTGTACTAACTCCTTTATCAACATCTATTTCTAGATGATAAATGGCTTTTAAATAATTTTCTTCTGAAGATGTAAACATTAACGGTTATTTAGACGACAAATATATACTTTTTTATTTTATTATAATAAATTTTTAGACAAGTCTAAAAATAATGTTATATTTGTATAAAATTAAATTACTTTAAAATGAAAAATATAATATTTATTTATTTATTATTGATGTCAACCTTTATGGTAGGCCAAACAATTAGCGGAAAAATAACCACAGAAAATGGTGATGAAATTCCATATGCAAATGTGTATTTAAAGAAAACTAAAATTGGTACTTCTTCAAATAATAATGGTTTTTATGAATTAAATAATATACCAAAAGACATTTACACACTAATAATTAGTAGTATTGGGTACAAAACAAAATCTATCAAAGTTAGTATTACAAGTGATAAAAAAATCACTAAAAATATTACTTTATTGGAAGATAATTCTTTAAATGAAATTGTAATTTCGGGAACTTTAAGACCCGTTTCAAAATCTAATAGTCCAGTTTCTGTAGAAGTATATAGCACTACTTTTTTTAAAAAAAACCCAAATCCTTCTATCTTTGAATCGCTACAAAATGTAAACGGCGTTCGTCCGCAATTAAATTGTAGCGTTTGTAATACAGGAGACATTCATATTAATGGTTTAGAAGGGCCTTACACCTTTGTCTTAATTGATGGAATGCCACTTGTAAGTGGCCTTTCTACTGTTTATGGGTTAACGGGAATTCCGCAAGCACTCATAGAAAGAGTAGAAATTGTTAAAGGCCCAGCTTCTACTCTATACGGCTCTGAAGCTGTTGGTGGTATCATAAATATTATCACTAAAAAACCATCAAATGCACCGGTTTTATCCACAGACATTATGAGCAGTTCTTGGGGAGAAGTTAATACGGATATTAGCATGAGTTATAAAGCATCAGACAAGGTGCAAGGTTTATTGGGTGTTAATTATTTTAATTTCCAAAATAGAATTGACAACAATAATGACAATTTTACCGATATGACCTTACAAAATAGAATTTCTCTTTTCAATAAAATAAATATTAAAAGAAAAAGTAATAAAGTTTTTACCATTGCCGGTCGATACGTTTACGAAGACCGTTGGGGAGGAGAGTTAGATTGGGAAAGAGAGTTTAGAGGAGGAAACCAAATTTATGGAGAAAGCATCTATACAAATAGATGGGAAACTTTTGGAACCTATGAGTTACCAACCACAGAAAACATCAATTTTCAGTTTAGTGCAAACGGGCATTATCAAGATTCTTTTTATGGAGAAACCTCTTATGATGCAGAACAGTTAGTTGGTTTTGGGCAGTTGGTTTACAATAAACAATTGGGCGAAAAACACGATTTATTATTTGGGGCAGCTTATCGTTATACTTTTTATGATGATGATACTTTTGCAACTTTAAATGAAAATGGTATTAAAAATAATCCATCAATAATTCATTTACCAGGCGTTTTTGTACAGGATGAAATAGGTTTGAGTGATCGAAAAAAATTACTTTTAGGTATTCGGTGGGATAACAATAGTTTGCATGGAAATATCTTTTCTCCAAGGGTAAATTATAAATGGAATTCTATTGATAAATCGAATATATTGAGAGTAAGTATTGGTAACGGATTTAGAGTTGCCAATGTTTTTACGGAAGACCATGCAGCTCTAACTGGCGCAAGAAAAGTTGAGTTTGATGGAGAGTTAGACCCTGAAAATTCTTGGAATGCAAACGTTAATTATGTAAAGAAAATAAATACAGAAAACTCTTTTATTACTATAGATGCAAGTGCTTTTTACACATACTTCAATAATAGAATTTTACCTGATTACGAAACGGATCCTAATAAAATTATCTATGCTAATTTAGAGGGATTTTCAGCATCTCATGGAATTTCTTTGAATGCAGATTTTTTATTCACAAACGGATTAGCTATAAACGCCGGGGCCACTTTAATGGAAGTTTCTGTAACAGAAAATGATGTAAAGAGAAAACAATTACTCACAGAAAGTTTTAGCGGAGTTTGGTCTATTTCTTATAAATTTAACAATGATTTTACCATAGATTATACAGGAAATCTATACGGACCAATGCGTTTGCCTTTATTAGGTGAAAATGACCCAAGAGATGAATATTCTCCTTGGTTTAGCATTCAAAATATTCAATTGAGCAAAAAGTTTAGCTACAGTTGGGAAGTTTATGGTGGCGTTAAAAACCTATTAAACTTTACACCGGCAGCAAATAGTATCAACAGTCCAGACATGCCTTTTAGTGATTCTTTTGACCCGAGTTACGTTTACGCATCAAACCAAGGAATTAGAGCTTTTTTGGGTTTTCGGTATACTCTTTTTTAGTTTTTTATAGTTCTAACTATAAGGGAATGTTTATTATTTAAATTTTAATCTATTGAAATGCAGTTTGTCTTGAGATTAAACAAACACGAAATCTTTAATCAAAAAGGGCTGACAAAGCGATAAAAATTATAGAGATTGTAAAAGTATTAGATAAAAATTAATTTGTTAATTCCAAAGACGTTTTCTGCTCGAAGTTGACTTTTTTTGAAATGAAATTGGATTAGAAAATGAGAATCGATAAACAATTCCTCCACAGGCATATATATGCGGCGTTTGATATCTTTTTGGAATTCCGAGGATATTTGGGATATGCTTATACATTAATTGACTGCTTAGCCCCCAGGAATCACTGATCCAAAGAGTTCCACCAACACCAAAATTTAAAGTTATAAGCTTCTTATTAGCATCAATAATACTTCCCCCTATTAGGGCATAAATAGAAATCAGATTTTCTGAAGTACCAAAATCATATCTTATTTCTCCGTCAAGAGTAGTGTATTTCTTTAAATCATTAGTAGAATTTGAAAGAGCTCCTGAAAAAGTTATATTTTTAAACATGTATCTAGAAATAGAAATTCTAGGGAATTGTTCCGTGAATATAAAGCCTACGTTAGGATCATATTCTCCAGGATATAACACTCCTCCAGACCCTATATTTATTGACCATTTATTATTTATATCCTGACTCTGAATGGCCATCGTAGATATAACTAGTAATGAAAATAAATAAATAAATTTTTTAATCATTTTTATTAGATTTTTTTACAATTTATAGATAATAATTGGTGAATATATAATTATTATTGCTAGAATAATAAAACGATTGTTAATTTTTTCTCACAATATGAAAATAATTTGTAATTAATAACGAAATAATTATATTTTTATTGTCATTTCTTTTTAAATTTGAAACTAATCCTTCAAGCCATAGTATATTTAATAAATTCAAATGAATATCTTTGTAAGAAATATTTTAGCTTGAGTAAGCAGAACATTGTAAATCAATATCAAAATTCTGCGAATATTTCGCAGATAATTAAAGCCTTTCGATTAGATAAAAACCATTTTCAAATTTCGAACTTGGTGGGTTCTTCTTTGTCTTTTGTTATTTCAGAAACTTTTAAAAAAGCAGACAAGCCCTTTCTTCTTATTTTTAATGACAAAGAAGAAGCCGCCTTTTATTTAAATGATTTAGAACAATTATTAGGGGATAAAAATGTGCTTTTTTTTCCAGGCTCTTATAGAAGACCTTATCAAATTGAAGAAACAGACAATGCCAATGTTTTATTGCGTTCTGAGGTTTTAAATAGAATTAATTCTCGTAAAAACCCAGTAGTAATAGTTACCTACCCTACTGCATTGTTTGAAAAAGTAATTACAAAAAAAGAGCTTGATAAAAATACTTTAAGAGTTAGCGTTGGTGAAAACTTATCTCTAGACTTTGTGAACGAAATTTTATTTGAATACAAATTTAAACGGGTTGATTTTGTTACAGAACCTGGAGATTTTTCGGTTAGAGGAGGAATCATTGATGTATTCTCTTTTTCAAATGACGAACCCTACAGAATTGAGTTTTTTGGCGATGATATTGATAGTATTAGAACTTTTGATGTAGAAACACAACTTTCTAAAGAGAAACTAAAAAAAGTTTCTATAATGCCAAATGTAGAAAACAAAAGCTTGCAAGAAAGTAGAGAAAGTTTTCTAAAATATATTTCATCAAAAACTATAATTTTTTCAAAAAATAGTGACTTAATTTTTGGGAAACTAGATAAATTCTTTACAAAAGCTGAAGAAGCATTTACCGACTTATCAAAAGAAATCAAGCATGCAAAACCAGCTGAATTATTTTGTGATGGAAACTTCATTAAAAATCAATTTACTCAATTTATAGTTGTTCATTTTGGAACTGAGAATAGGCTATTGGACTCAAATATAGCTGCCAAAATCAATTTCAACACTATTCCTCAACCTTCTTTTAACAAACAATTCAATCTACTAATAGATAATTTAGATGAATATCATAAGGCAAAATTTACCAATTATATTTTTTGCGCAAATGAACAACAAGCAAAACGTTTTCATGATATTTTTGACGATGCAACTCAAGAGGTGCATTATGAAACTATTGTTTTTCCTTTGAATCAAGGATTCGTAGACGTAGATAACAAATTAGTTTGCTATACAGATCATCAAATTTTTGAACGTTATCATAAATTCCGATTAAAAAATGGGTACGCAAAAAAACAAGCCATCACACTTCAAGAATTAAATAAGCTTGAAATTGGAGATTATGTAACACATATGGATCATGGTATTGGAAAATTTGGCGGTTTGCAAAAAATTGATGTACAAGGCAAAAAACAAGAAGCTATTAAATTAGTCTATGGAGAAAGAGATATATTATATGTAAGTATTCACTCGCTTCACAAGATTTCTAAGTTTAATGGAAAAGATGGAAAAACTCCTAAAATATATAAATTAGGCTCTGGTACCTGGAAAAAAATAAAACAAAAAACAAAAGCAAGAGTTAAACACATTGCTTTTAATTTAATTCAATTATACGCAAAAAGAAAATTACAAAAAGGATTTTCTTTTGGTCCAGATACCCATATTCAACATGAATTAGAAGGTAGTTTTATGTATGAGGATACTCCAGATCAATATACTGCTACACAAGATGTGAAAAATGATATGGAAAAAGAACAACCAATGGATAGATTGGTTTGTGGTGATGTTGGTTTTGGAAAAACGGAAGTTGCTATAAGAGCCGCTTTTAAAGCAGTTGATAATGGCAAACAAGTAGCTATTTTAGTTCCAACAACTATTTTAGCCTTTCAACACTTCAAAACATTTTCTGAAAGGTTGAAAAACTTTCCAATCAAGATTGATTATTTAAATAGATTCAAAACAGCAAAACAAAAAACAACTGCCATTGAAGGAGTCAATAAGGGAGAAGTTGATATTATTATTGGCACGCATCAATTGACGAATCAGCGTTTACAATTTAAAGATTTAGGGTTGTTAATTATCGATGAAGAACAGAAATTTGGAGTTGCTGTTAAAGATAAATTAAAAACACTGAAAGAAAATGTTGATACATTAACCCTAACGGCAACTCCTATTCCAAGGACATTACAATTTAGTTTGATGGCAGCAAGAGATTTATCTGTCATAAAAACAGCTCCACCAAACAGACACCCTATAGAGAGCAATGTTATTCGCTTTTCTGAGGATACAATTAGAGATGCTATTTCTTATGAAATTTCTAGAGGAGGTCAAGTTTTCTTTATTCATAACAGAATCGAAAATATAAAAGAAGTTGCTGGCTTGTTACAAAGACTCGTTCCATCTGCAAAAATTAGCGTTGGTCATGGACAAATGGAAGGTAAAAAATTGGAGGAATTGATGCTCAGATTTATGGACAATGATTTTGATGTTTTGGTTTCTACGACCATTGTAGAAAGTGGACTAGATGTTCCTAATGCAAACACCATTTTTATTAATAATGCCAATAATTTCGGACTTTCAGATTTACATCAAATGCGAGGTAGAGTAGGACGTTCTAATAAAAAAGCATTCTGTTACTTTATAACTCCCGCTTACCATATGATGACTGATGATGCAAGAAAACGAATAGAAGCCTTGGTCTTATTTTCTGATTTAGGAAGTGGAATTAATATTGCTATGAAAGATTTAGAAATTCGTGGAGCAGGAGATTTATTGGGAGGAGAACAAAGTGGATTTATCAATGATATTGGATTTGAAACATATCAAAAAATACTTCAAGAAGCGATAGATGAATTGAAAGAAAATGAGTTTAAAGAACTGTATCCAAAAAACACTTCTATACCTAAAGAATTTGTTAAAGAAGTTCAAATCGATACTGATTTTGAAATTCTGTTTCCTGATAATTATATAAATTCAATCTCTGAAAGATTGAGTTTGTATAACAAATTAGGAAGTTTAAAAACAGCCGTTGAACTTGAGACTTTTGAAACAGATATTATTGATCGATTTGGCAAAACACCTCCAGAAGTTAAAGATTTATTAAATTCTGTAAGAATAAAATGGTTGTCTAAAGAATTAGGAATTGAGAAAATTATTCTTAAACAAAAAAGAATGATTGGCTATTTTGTATCAAATCAACAAAGTGAATTTTATCGAACAGAGGCTTTTACAAAAATTTTAAAATATGTTCAACATAATGGAAAAAGCTGTGTGATGAAAGAAAAAGAAACAAAAAACGGCTTGCGGTTGTTAATTACATTCATAAAGATTGATAGTGTAAAAACAGCATTGAATATTTTAAATAAAATTTAGATTTCTAAATAATTTTCATTTTCTCTAACAAAAAAGACGCATTCATATTTTTACAAATTCCATTTTTTAATGTGTAATCAAAATGCAATTCATTTTCTATAATTTCAGCATCAAAGTAGTAATTTTTAATCTCAGAAAATTCATTTTCTAAATCGCATAGACTCACATCGTGTGTTGCAATAATTCCTATAGATTTAGATTTTGTTAGTTTTTCTATAAACTTTTTAGAACCTATTGCTTTGTCTTTGCTATTGGTTCCTTTTAAAATTTCATCTAAAATTATAAAATAATCTTTGACCTCTATTGTGTCAACAATAAATTTTAACCGTTTCAATTCTGAATAAAAATAAGATTCATCTTCGGACAAAGAATCAGTCGTCCGCATACTTGTAATCAACCTTCTTGGAGAATATTTAAAACTTTCTGCACAAACAGGTAAACCACAATTTGCCATAACAATAGACAAAGAAACAGTTCTTAAAAAAGTACTTTTCCCTGCCATGTTTGCTCCTGTAACAATAAAAAATTCTTTGTCTGAAATTGTAAAATTATTATCGATTCTCTTTTCTGATTTTAATAATGGATGTCCTAACTGAGAAGCGTGAATAATGGAGTTGTCTTTGACTAATTTTGGAAATGTATAGTCTGGGTGATTGAAACAGTAATTAGCTAGAGAATTTTCAGCATCAAAAAAAGCAATAACTTCAAACCATTTTTTTACAGTATGGTTATAAGTACTAATCCAAGTTTCTACTTTCACTGCATTTCTTAAATCCCTTAAAAAAAATGCATTTCCTAAGATAAATATCAACACATTATTTCGTTGATCAAAAGCATCTAAAATCTTGGAAAATTTCATAAAAATTGCAGATGCTTTTAAATTTTCTGATTGAATAATTTCTTGTTTTTCTTGTAAAATTTCAGAAAAAAAGTTACCATTCTCGATTTCTTGTAATAGCAAATGATATTGTTTAAAAATAGTTTTAGATTTTCCTGCATTTGCATAAATATCCTCTGTCATTTTAAAGAAAATAGCAGTCACTACAAGTCCAATAATAAACCAAAGAAGAAGTATGGTATATGAAATCATTTGAAAAGAAACCAATCCAATTAAAAAGATACTTACTACAGAAAACAAGACTGGTAATCGTAAAACTAATTTTGAAAAAACAGCCCTGTAGTCCTGAATATATCGAACAATTACTTTGGAGGAATGTTCTGTTTTAACCAGGCTAGCTAAAGCAGTAAAATGTTGTCTCCATTTTACTTTTTCTGATAATTCTTTTATTGCCTCTTGCTTTTTGTCTATTGACAGAATATTGTTTTGAGAGATTATTTTCGCCAACTCTTCAGCACCTATTTCTGTTGAAGTCCTATTGATATATTGAAAAAATGAGTGACTCCCAAATAAATCAATATCATGACTAAAAAAATGGTGACTATCAGCAAATTCCTTTCCATTTGGAAGAAATGAAAAATCTCCTTCTAAAACTCTAATCTCTGTTTTATTGATTAAAATCTTACACAGAACTAGCTTTTTTTTCTCCTTTCTCTTTAAATAACGACTCAATAAAAAAGAGAAAATTCCAACTCCAACTATAGTAATAATTAAAACTATTGTTCGATTTCCAAATGAAAAATAAATTCCAAATGATGTTAAAAAGAAAACGAGTAATCTTAAAACACTTAAGTTGGTTAACTTAATTTTTAGTTTTTGTAATTCTTTTTCTAGTGTAAGATTTTCTTCCGTATAAAAATGCACTAATTTCTCCATCAATAACTACTTATTCCTCCCATTAAACTCAACACGTTTAATGCTGGGTATTTTTCTTTTAATTGTTTTGTTACATTATAACTCGTAAATCCTTTTTGACAAATCATGACATACGTTTTTAACTTATCAACGAAAAAAGTAGCAACATCAAATTCCTCTATTGAAATAGTTTGATCTACTTTAAAGGGTAATTTTAAATTGGGTAATACAGCGATTAATTGAAGATTTGAATCACCAATTATTTTTTTTAATTCTACCGCTGATATTTGCCAATCTAAATTTTGAGAAGCACATGCTGGATTAAAATACGTTTCAATTTTAAATAATTTTACAATACTATCTTTTAAAAAATTTGATTTTAACTTTACTTTTAACTGAGTATTTTGAAGTGAATTATAAATCAATAACTCATCTGTTAAAGGTTTTCCTATTTCTGTAATCAATTTTAAAACTTCGTTTACTTGATGAGCAGCGATCATAGTAACAATAGAGTTTAGAGTCCCAGCTTCTTCACAGGTAGGAACATCTGAAGTAATCTCCGGAAAAGCATCTCTTAAATTTGATGAATAGCTACCGTCTTTTTGCAAGATATTAAAAGTGGAAACATAGCCGTCAAACTTATACAAAGATCCATAGACTAGGGGTTTATTTTTGAGAACACATGCATCATTTAACAAGTATTTTGTGGGAATGGAATCTGTGCCATCTACAATGATGTCATATTCTGAAATAATATCAAAGACATTTTCTTTAATGATTGAGTCATTGTTAAAAGTGACTTCAGAAAAAGGCGCTCTTTTTTTGATAAACTCTGATAAAACTTCGGCCTTGTGTTTTCCAACATCATCTAAAGCATAGAAAACTTGCCTGTGTAAATTAGAAATATCAATAGTATCAAAATCTACCAAATGAATGTTCCCAATACCACTAGCAGCAAGAGAAACTCCAATAATACCTCCTAGACCTCCACAACCAACAATTAAAACAGATGCTTCCTGTAATTTTTGTTGCCCAACTTCGCCAATTTCAGACAAAGTAATTTGACGTTTAAAAAGTTGTTTTTTTGACACAATCATAGAGGTGACAAGATAGTTAAATAAAAAAGCCATTACAAATAGTGTAATAACTTTTAATGACTACTCCACTAAAAAAATCCCTTAAAAAGACATCGTCTTTAGCCTACAATATTTACAATTTTACCAGGAACAACAATTACTTTTTTTGGAGATCTACCCGCTAATTGAGCAATTGTTTTTTCATCTTCTAAAACTGTTTTTTCTATTTCTTCTTTAGACAGATCTAATGATAGCTCTAATGTAAAACGCATTTTACCGTTAAAAGAAATTGGATAATTCTTAGAACTTTCCAACAAATATTTCGGATTAAAAATCGGAAAATCTACAGTAGAAATTGAAGTTGTATTTCCTAACAAACTCCACAGCTCTTCTGCAATATGAGGTGCATAAGGAGAAACCAAAATCGCCAAAGGCTCTAATATTTTACGTTTGTTACATTTTAAAGTCGTTAACTCGTTAACAGCAATCATAAATGTGGAAACGGAAGTATTAAAAGAGAAATTCTCTATATCGTCTTCGACTTTTCTAATGGTTTTATGCAAGGTTTTTAGTTCCTCTTTAGTCGGTTCTGTATCAGAAACTTCTAAAGTTTCTCCGTTAAAATAAAGTTTCCATAATTTTTTTAAGAAAGATGAAACTCCTGAAATACCTGAAGTTTTCCATGGTTTTGCTTGTTCTAAAGGCCCTAAAAACATTTCAAACAAACGCAGAGCATCTGCTCCATATTCTTCGCAAATAGCGTCAGGATTTACAACATTGTATTTAGACTTAGACATTTTCTCTACTTCACGAGCAACTTTATAAACTCCATCTTCTAAAATAAATTCAGCATTTTTATAATCTTGATTTAGAGGGTGATTTTTAAAACCACCAATATCTAGATCATCAGAAGCGTTTACCAAAGAAACATCTGCATGTAGATCTGATTTTACAATCATAATACTATCAGCAGCATCTTGGTCTAAAAACCCTTTGTCTAGTAAATAATTTTTAACTAAAACTTCAAATTCTTCTTCAGAATTAAAAAGATTTTTAGAAACAATTACAGTCGGAATTTTATTAAGTATTCCCTCACTAGCATGCGCTGTAAAACAATCTGATTTTATAAAAGGAGTTGCTTTGAATACGAAAGCAGAAGTTCCCAAGATCATTCCCTGGTTGATGAGTTTTTTTGCAAACTCGTCTACAGGAACAATTCCTTTATCGAATAAGAATTTTTGCCAAAAACGCGCGTATAATAAATGACCAGTTGCATGCTCAGAACCTCCAATATATAAATCTACTTCTTTCCAATATTCTAAAGATTGTTTGCTTGCAAATTGCTCAGAATTTGAGGCATCCATATATCTATTAAAATACCAAGAACTCCCTGCCCAACCCGGCATCGTGTTTAATTCTAGCGGATAAACAGTTTTGTTTTTCAACTTTTCGTTAGAAACAACTTTCTTCCCTCGAGAATCCCAAGCCCATTCTGTAGCATTTCCTAGAGGTGGTTTACCGTCTTCAGTTGGTAAGTATTTTTCTACTTCTGGCAATACAATTGGTAAATGCTTTTCATCTATCATTTGTGGCATACCATCTTTATAATACACCGGAAAAGGCTCGCCCCAATACCGCTGTCTACTAAAGACTGCATCCCGTAATCTATAATTTATTTTTCCATAACCAACTCCTCTTTTTTCCAATTCGAAGATGGCTAGCTTTAATGCTTTTTGGTATTTTAATCCGCTTAAAAAATCTGAATTTGCAATGACAGTTCCGTCTTTATCAACATGTGCGCTTTCAGAAATATCTACTCCTTTAAAAATATTTGGAATCGGAATATTAAAGTGTTTTGCAAAATCATAATCCCGTTGATCACCACAAGGAACAGCCATTACTGCTCCGGTACCGTAATTTGCTAAAACGTAATCTCCAATCCAAATCTGCACTTTTTCTCCCGTAAACGGGTGCAATGCATAGGCTCCTGTAAACACTCCAGAAATAGTTTTAACATCTGCCATTCTATCACGTTCAGATCGTTTTGCAGTTGCTTTTATATAGGTATTCACGTCTTTTTTTTGAGCAGTAGTTACAATTTTAGAAACCAACTCATGCTCTGGAGCTAAGGTCATAAAAGAGACTCCGTAAATAGTATCTGGCCTTGTTGTGAAAACATCAATTTTGTAGGTAATATTTGCTTTTTTCTCTGCTACTTTTTCAGTTTTTACAGTGGATGAAAATTGCAGTGCATTATTTATTTTAGAAACAACTTCTAAGACATTTTCAAGGGCCTCTTCATTTGTAAAACGAACTACATTAAATCCTTCTTTAGCGAAAAAATTTGTTCTTTCTGCTTCATCTTCTTTACCAGAAAACTCAACAATCATGTTTTTAGCCAAACATACATAATCTACTAAAAATGAACCTATAGTGTATTTCTTTCTAAATTTTGATACCCCTTTTTTATTTTTTAATTCATCCCAAAGAATTGCTTCAGCTTTTGATAAATTTAAACGTAATTCTTTTAAAGCTTCTAAGTCTTTGAATGACAATTTCACTTCTAAGTTTCCAGATGAAGCACTTCCGTCAACATCAAAAGACACCATTGCTCCTTGACTTCTTCCGATCCAATTTGTTTGAGAATCTTTTAAGGGTTGCGGCCAGTCTATTTTTTCTAATCCATCTAATAAACGTTGAGCATATGCAGAAATCCGCATTGACCATTGTGTCATTTTTTTTCGAATAACAGGATAACCTCCACGTTCTGAAACTCCGTTTACAATTTCATCATTTGCTAAAACAGTTCCTAATTCGGGGCACCAATTTACTTGAGTATCTGACAAAAAGGCTAAACGATATTGCAATAAAATTTCTTCTTGTTCTTTCTTTGAAAACTCCGTCCATTCCTCGGAAGAAAAAGACTTAATGTCTTCACCTGCTTCTGCATTTATAGTTCTGTTTCCTTCTTTTTTAAAGATTGAAATCAACGAAGAAATATCTTCTGCCTTGTCTGAATCTTTGTTGTACCAAGAATTGAATAGTTGAATAAAAATCCATTGAGTCCATTTATAATATTCGGTACTCGATGTTCTTACTTCTCTACTCCAATCAAAAGAAAATCCAATAGTATCTAATTGCCTTCTGTAAGTAGTAATATTTTCTTCTGTTGTTTTTGCTGGATGTTGACCTGTTTGAATAGCATATTGTTCTGCCGGTAAACCAAAAGAGTCATAGCCTTGAGGATGAAGTACATTAAATCCTTTATGTCGTTTATAACGTGCATAGATATCACTTGCAATATACCCAAGAGGATGGCCAACATGTAAACCAGCACCAGAAGGATAAGGAAACATATCTAATACATAATATTTGGGTTTATCAGATTTATTACTGGCTTTAAAAATTTGGTTTTCTGCCCAAAATTTTTGCCATTTATTTTCTATTTCTAGGTGATTATATTGCATTATTTTTTCATTTATAAGGTGTAAATTTACGGTTATTCTAAGAAAGAATAAAGTAAATCAATTGCTGATTATTCTTGTTAAAAACCATAAAAAAAAGTCGAAATTTCAGCATATTGAAATCTCGACTTTTTTTATATGTTTTGAAATTATTATTTTAATTTCTTCTTAACGGCAACTTCTTTGTATGCTTCAATTACGTCTCCTTCTAAAATCTCATTATAGTTTTTAATTTGAAGTCCACAATCATATCCTTTAGCAACTTCTTTTACATCATCTTTAAAACGTTTTAAAGATGTTAAAGTTCCATCATGAACCACAATTCCATCTCTAATAATTCTAATTTGAGAATCTCTAAAGATTTTACCAGACATTACCATACAACCTGCAATGTTACCAACTTTAGATATTTTATAAACTTCTCTAATTTCTACATTACCACTAACTTCTTCTTTCATTTCTGGAGATAACATCCCTTCCATGGCGTCTTTTAAGTCGTTAATAGCTGCATAAATAATAGAGTATGTTCTAATGTCTACTTCTTCTCTATCTGCTACGGCTCTTGCATTTCCTTGTGGTCTAACATTAAACCCTACAATAATTGCATCTGAAGCTGTTGCTAATAACACATCACTTTCTGTAATGGCACCAACACCTTTATGTAAAATATTTACTTGAATTTCTTCAGTTGATAATTTTTGAAAAGAATCTGTTAAGGCTTCTACAGAACCATCTACATCTCCTTTTAGGATAATATTTAGTTCTTTAAAATCTCCTAATGCAATTCTACGTCCTATTTCATCTAAAGTTAATGTTTTCTGAGTTCTCACAGATTGCTCACGTTGTAATTGAGATCTTTTTGAAGCAATTTGTTTTGCTTCACGTTCATCATCAAAAACATTAAATTTGTCTCCTGCTTGAGGCGCTCCATCTAGACCTAAAATTGATACTGGTGTTGAGGGTCCTGCTTCTTTTAGATTGTTCCCTTTATCATCAAACATTGCTCTTACTTTACCACTGTGTTTACCTGCTAACAAGTAATCTCCAATTTTTAAAGTTCCTGCTTGTACTAATATTGTAGAGACATATCCTCTTCCTTTGTCTAATAAAGCTTCAACAACTGCACCAACAGGATTTTTATTAGGGTTTGCTTTCAATTCTAAAATTTCTGCTTCTAATAAAACTTTCTCTAATAATTCTGGTATTCCTTCCCCAGTTTTTGCAGAAATATCTTGTGATTGTATATTTCCTCCCCATTCTTCAATTAATAAATTCATTGAAGATAATTGCGTTTTTACATTATCTGGATTTGCATTTGGCTTATCAATTTTGTTGATGGCAAATATAATAGGAACTCCTGCAGCTTGTGCGTGAGAAATTGCTTCTTTTGTTTGAGGCATTACATCATCATCTGCTGCTGCAACAATGATAACTAAATCTGTTACTTGAGCACCACGGGCACGCATTGCTGTAAAAGCCTCGTGACCTGGTGTATCTAAAAATGCAATTTTTTGATCTCCAACATTTACAGAATATGCACCAATGTGCTGAGTAATTCCACCACTTTCTCCATCAATTACATTCGCTTTTCTAATATAATCTAATAAGGATGTTTTTCCATGATCTACGTGACCCATCACCGTAATAATTGGCGCACGAGTTACTAGATCTTCTGGTTTATCAACAACCTCTTCTATAGACTCTTCTACTTCAGCACCAATAAATTCTACTTTATGATTAAATTCTTCAGCAACAATAACAAGAGTCTCTGCATCTAAACGTTGGTTCATTGTTACCATCATTCCGAGCATCATACATGATGAAATAATATTGGTTACTGGAACATCCATCATGGTCGCTACTTCACTTACCGTAACGAATTCAGTAACTTTTAATATTTTATTGTCTAAAGCTTGCGCTTCTAATTCGGCATCAGAATGCTCTCTATGGGCATCTCTTTTATTTCTTCGATATTTTGCGCCTTTTCCTTTAGAAGATTTTCCTTGCAGTTTCTCAAGTGTTTCTCTTACTTGCTTTTGAATATCTGCTTCTGTTGGTTCTTCTTTTTTAACAGCGGCTGGTCTTTGTGCACCTCTTCCTCCTCTAAATGGAGGCCTACTGCTGGCTTGACCACCTCTAGTATTTCCTTGACCTGGCCTGTTATTTCCCTGACCTGTTTTGCTATTCGCTCCTGTTGTTCCTGGCTTACTTATAATTCGTTTACGCTTCTTTTTAGCGTCTGCATTCGAATCTTTTTTTACCTCCGGTTTCTTTTTCTTAGGCCTGTCAAATTGTTTTAAATCAATTTTCTTACCTGTAAAATTTGGTCCGTCTAATTTTTTATACTGAGTTTTAATTGCTTCTGCATTTTCTGCAGTAACCTCATCTACTTTTTCTTCTATTTTTAGAGCCTCTTTTTTAGTTTTCGGCTTCTCACCAACCCTAGAAACTTCTTTTTCTATTTTAGAAACAACTTTTTTAACTTCTGTTTTTACAGATGTTGGTTTTTCCTCAATAGTGTTTTTAGATTCTGATTTTTCTTCAGTTTTTTCTTGATCTACTTTTGGTTCAACAACGATCTCTTCAGATTTCACTTCTAGAGGAGTGTCTTCAACTTTATCCGCCGGTTTTTTACCGATATTATCGATATCTATTTTACCAACAGTTTTGAGTTCTAATTTATCTGCTTTGGCTTTTAAAACTTCCTCCTTCTTTGCTTCTTCTTTCTGAGCCTCTTCTGCTCTTTTCTTCTCTAATTTAGCTTCAAGTTCTAAACGAATTGCTTCTTTCTCTTTACGTTTTTCTACTCCAACTTCTTTAGATGCTGCTTTTTTATTAGCATCTGTTTCAAAGCCATCAAGTAAAACTTGATAGACACCACCCGAAATTTTAGTAGTAGGTCTCGCTTCAATTTCGTGACCTTTATCCGCTAAATATTCGACTGCTCTATCAAGAGAAATATTTAATTCTCTTAAAACTTTATTAAGCCTCATTGTTTTGCCTTCAGACATATATTATTTTTAACTTTATAATTGTAAAAATATGCTTTTTACTTTACTTATTTACCATATTTAATCCTCGAATTCTTCTTTCAAAATTCTTTGAACATCCGTAATTGTTTCTTCTTCTAAATCGGTTCTTTTTACCAACTCTGCAACACTTGTTTCTAAGACACTTCTTGCTGTATCTAAACCAATCTTTTTGAATTCGGTAATAACCCAATCTTCAATCTCATCTACAAACTCTGTTAACTCTACGTCTTCTTCTTCTAGACCTTCCCTTTGAACATCTATTTCATAACCCGTTAACTCACTTGCTAAACGGATGTTTACACCACCTCTACCAATTGCTTTAGAAACTTCTTCTGGTTTTAAAAGCACACTTACGCGTCCTTTTTTACCATTTTTTTCTTCTTCGAATAATTCTATTTCCATGGAAGTCACTTTTGCAGGACTTAACGCTCTTGAAATAAATAATTGTTCATTTTTTGTATAGTTGATAACATCTATATTTTCATTCCCTAATTCACGAACTATACCGTGGATTCTTGATCCCTTGACCCCAACACATGCTCCAACAGGATCTATTCTATCATCGTAAGAATCTACAGCTACCTTTGCTTTTTCACCAGGAATTCTAGCGACTCCTTCAACAGTTATCAAACCATCAAAAACTTCTGGAATTTCTTGTTCAAACAATTTATTTAAAAACAATGGTGACGTTCTAGATAATATAATTGCGGGTTTATTACCTCTTAACTCTACCGTTTTGATAACACCTCTTACAGAATCTCCTTTTCTAAAAAAATCTGAACGAATTTGTTCGCTCTTTGGCAAAACAATCTCATTTCCATCATCATCTAACAAAATAATTGCATTATGACGAATATGATGAACTTCTGCACTAAACAACTCTCCTTCTAATTCTTTAAACTGCTTAAAGATATTAGTGCTATCATGTTCATAAATTTTAGAAATTAAATTTTGACGCAAGGCTAAGATTGCTCTTCTTCCTAAATCTATTAACTTAACTTCCTCAGACACATCTTCACCAATCTCAAAATCTGGCTCAATTAGTCTTGCTTCCGCAAGTTCAATTTCTTCATTATCATCTTCAGAAAAACCATCTGCTACTACAACTCTATTTCTCCAAATCTCTAAATCTCCTTTATCCGGATTTATAATAATATCAAAATTATCATCAGACCCAAACTTACGTTTTAATGCAGATCTGAAAACTTCTTCTAAAATAGACATTAAGGTTACCCTGTCTATGCTCTTATTATCTTTAAATTCTGAAAACGAATCAATTAATGCTATATTCTCCATTACATTTTTGCTTAAAATACAATCTTCACTTTTGCTTCTTTAATATCTTTATAGGAAATAATTGCTGCCTTATTAACAGTAACTTTCCCTTTTCCTATTGGTTTTGGCTCTCTAGCTTTCCAATTTAAAACAATTTTATCTTCATCTGCTTCTACTAAAGTCCCCTCAAATTCTTGTTCTGAGGTTTTTACTTTTAATATTCTATTGATGTTTTTAATATATTGTCTTTTTATTTTTAGTGGATGAGCAATGTCTGGTGTAGAAACCTCTAGAGAAAAGTCTTCTTCTTCTCTATCAAAATTATGTTCTACATTTCTACTAATCCTAATACACTCACTTAAAGGTACTCCATTATCACCATCTACGGTAACCTGAATTTTATTCGTTATTGATATAGATAAATCAATTAAATATAAAGATTCATTAAGAGCTAATGCTTCATTTACTAAATCTATTACTTTGGTTTGATTCATTTTAAATCTTAAAATAAAATATAAAAAGAGGGGACTTTTGGTCCCCTTCATTTTCCTTTTATGTGATTTTTTCGGTGCAAATATACAAATTGTTTAGGATTTACCAAACTAACTTTATGTCATTTTTTTTTGTATCTTTAGATTAACTGATATTAAAATTTTAAATTATGAAAAAAATTTTAGTTCCAATAGACTTTTCTAAACCATCTGAATACGCGGCAAAAATGGCGACTAAAATTGCTAAAAAAACGGCTGCAACAGTATATCTTATTCACTTAATAGAACTTCCTTCTGGTGTTGTAGACATGGGGGCTAGTAGTAAATTTAGCATTCCTGAAAGCATGTTATATCTCAGGAAAACAAAAGAAAAAATAGTAGCATTTAAAGAAAAAAATTTCCCTAAAGATCTTAAGATCGAATATTTTATCAAAATCAACACCCCCTTTGAAGGGATAAAAAAATATGCCCATAAAATTGATGCAGATTTAATCGTAATGGGCTCTAAAGGGCATTCTGAATTTGAAGAAATTATGATTGGTTCTAACACAGAAAAAGTAGTGAGAACTTCTACCATACCTGTAATTATCGTAAAAAAAGACGATGAAAATTTTAAATTAAAAAATTTAGTTTTTGCCTCTAATTTTAAAAAAGAAGATAAAGCTGTTTTTAATAAATTTATTGATTTTGCAAATCAATTTAAAAGTAAAGTTCATCTATTAAAAATAAATACACCCTCAAATTTTGAAAGTACGCGGAAAGCTGAAAAAAAAATAAAGGGTTTTATTAAGGGGTTAGACTTACCTAAACACTCCATAAATATTTACAATGATACTTCTGTCGAAAAAGGGATTTTAAATTTTTCGAAAGATAATAACCCCGATTTAATTGCGCTGTGTACACATGGTAGAAGTGGTTTGTCGCATTTGTTTTCGCCAAGTGTCTCCAAAAACTTATCTAAAGATTTGGCAATACCTATGTTAACGATTAAAGGTTAGGCCTTAATTTAGTTTTTAAAATAAAAAAAAAGATATTTTAATTATAAATAGTGGAGACCAGAAACTACTTTATAGAAGGGGTGAAGCCAAAAAACCATAAGAATAGGAAAAATAAAAAAAATTATAAATACAGAAAATGTGTAGTATTGATGAAAATGGCACGAGAAGCGCTAAAAGATAAATGGGGTATTGCTATTGGAACATTTGTTGTTTATACTTTAATCATAATAGCTATTCAAGTATCCACTGAATTTTTTCCATTTGCAGGTTTAATCGTTTTAATAATTTCAGGTCCAATGGCTCTTGGTCTTACTATATTTTCAATAAATATTTCGAGAAATCAAGATGTACGATTAGAATAAATATTTGAAGGCTTTAATGATTTTGGAACTTCTTTAGGGGCCTATTTATTAATGAGTTTATTTATATTATTATGGAGTCTGTTGTTAATTATTCCTGGAATTATTGCAGCATTATCTTATTCCATGACTTTTTATATTCTTGCCGATGATAATTCCATAGGAGCTATGGATGCTATTAACAAGAGTAAAAAAATGATGTATGGATATAAATGGAAATATTTCTGCCTAGGTCTTCGATTTTTAGGTTGGGCGATACTCTGTATTCTTAGACTAGGGATAGGATTTCTATGGTTATCTCCATATGTACATGTGAGTGTGACAAAATTTTACGAGGATATAAAAGAGAATCAAATTACTACTTAAAAGATTTGAAATTTAAGATTATTTAGCAATCATACTTTTTAATTCAAACCTTAACATAACCTCTAAAAATAAAAAAACCTCCTAATGGAGGTTTTTTTATTTTTACAATTTTTAATTATTTACAATAGATAATCTGTACTAATAAAATTAGAAGCTTTTTTATCCAATAAATCTTCTAAAATTGCATTATTGTATGGAGTATCTTTAGATGCTAGAAAAGTTCTAATAGAAAAAGAGCGCAATGCGTCATGAACGCTTAAAGTTGCCACTGCAGAATCTTTTCTTCCTGTAAAAGGATACACGTCTGGGCCTCTTTGAGCTGCACTATTTAAATTTACTCTACATACCAAATTTACCAAAGCATCTATTAAAGGTGCCAATGTTTTTACTTCGCTGCCAAAAACACTTACTTGTTGTCCATAATTAGATGCTGCCATATCGTCTAAAGGTTCTTGAATGTTTTTAAAAGAAACAACAGGAGTTACGGGTCCAAATTGTTCTTCTTGAAAAACTCTCATATCTTTAGAGACAGGATATAAAACTGCTGGAAAAATATAATTTTCTGAGGTTTCACCTCCTTTTTTATTTATTATTTTTGCTCCTTTTTTTGTAGCATCATCAATTAAACCTTGAATATATGCTGGCTTTGACGGTTCTGGCAAAGGGGTTAATTTGACTCCTTTTTCCCATGGATTTCCAAATTTTAAAGCATCTACTTTTTCACTAAATCGCTTATTAAACTTGTCTACTATATGCTCATGGACGTACATAATTTTTAAGGCTGTACACCTTTGACCGTTAAAGGAAGTTGCTCCAGCCAAACATTCATCAATCGCTAAATCTAAATCTGCATCTGGTAAAACTATTGCTGGATTTTTTGCCTCTAACCCTAAAACTAAGCGCAATCTATTTTTAAAAGGATGATTGGCTTGAATCGCATTCGCAGAGATACTGTTTCCAATTAGAGCCAATACATCTACTTTTCCAGTTTCCATTATAGGTGTTGCTAAAACTCTACCTCTACCATAAATTACATTTACAACGCCTTCTGGAAAACTATTTTGAAATGCTTCCATTAAAGGAGACAATAATAAAACCCCATGTTTTGCAGGTTTAAAAACAGTTGTATTTCCCATGATTAAAGCCGGAATCAACAATGCAAACGTTTCGTTTAAAGGATAATTATATGGACCTAAACACAATACAACTCCTAATGGACCCCGTCTAATATGAGCATGAACTCCACTGTTTTTTTCAAACTTAGCAGAGTCTCTATCCATTTGCTTGTAATCTTCAATTGTATCGAAAATATATTCTATGGTTCTATCAAATTCTTTTTCAGAATCTGGTAATGATTTCCCAATTTCCCACATTAATAACTTTACAACTTCATCACGTTTGGTTTTCATTTGTTCAGCAAACTCTTCCATACACTCTATTCTGTCTACAACCCTCATCGTTGGCCATAAACCTTGCCCTTTATCATAGGCTTTATAAGCAGAGTTTAGAGCCTCTAAACCCTCATCTCCTGTTAAATTGGGAACAGTTCCTAACAAGGTTGGTTTGTATTCTTTTGTTGATGAAATCGAAGAATATACCTCTGTAAACTCTCCTTTCCATTCTTTTAATTCACCACTAACTAAATATGTTTTTTGATGTAAAAGGGACGTAATTTTAAATGCTTCTGGAATTTCTGTAAATTGTTTATTCATAAATTGTTTTTAAAATAAAATTTTAAACCTAATTATATTATATCTATAAAATTCAAATTTACAGAAATAACACTAAATTGACTTTATAACTTGAGTTTATTCACGAAAAGCATTTCGGAATTTTGATATTATCATAATAGTATCGGAAGAATATTTTACTACAAGTTTTAAGAATAAGCTTCTACAAAAAACTAATTTTTTTACCTGTATTGTTAAAACATAAAAACCTATTAGATTTTATGTCTAATAGGTTTTTTATAAAAATTATAATATTTATTTAAGCAGATTTTATCACTTTCATTGCTGTCATAGAAGCTCTTAATCTTTCTCCTACTTTTTCAACTGGATGGTTTCTAATAATCGCATTAATTCTAATTAATTCTTTATTATCAACATCATTAGAACCTGTAAATTTCTTTCCAATAAGATCTGACTTAACGGTCTTCATAAAATCAGTTAATAAAGGCTTACAAGCGTGATCAAATAAATAACAACCGTATTCTGCAGTATCAGAAATTACACGGTTCATTTCGAATAATTTTTTTCGTGCAATTGTGTTTGCTATTAATGGCGTTTCATGCAATGATTCATAGTAAGCAGAAGCATCAATAATACCAGAATCTGTCATTGCTTCAAAAGCTAGTTCTACACCAGCTCTAACAAAAGCGACTAATAAGGTTCCGTGATCAAAATATTCTTGTTCTGAAATTTCTTGAGATGTAATTTGTTGCTTTTCAAATGCAGTTTCTCCTGTGGCTGCTCTCCAACTTAATAAATTTTTATCATTATTAGCCCAATCTTCCATCATTGTTTTAGAAAAATGACCCGTCATAATATCGTCCATATGTTTTTGAAATAATGGACGCATGATATCTTTTAATTCTTCAGAAATCTCAAAAGCTTTTATTTTAGCTGGATTAGACAATCTATCCATCATATTTGTGATTCCTCCATGTTTTAAAGCTTCCGTTACGGTTTCCCAACCGTATTGAATTAGTTTAGCTGCATAACTTGCTTCAATACCTTCTTCAACCATTTTATCAAAAGATAAAATTGCCCCTGTTTGTAACAAACCACATAAAATCGTTTGTTCTCCCATTAAATCAGATTTTACTTCCGCAACAAAGGAAGATTCTAAAACTCCTGCTCTATGACCTCCCGTTGCAACTGCATAGGCTTTTGCTTGTGCCCAACCTTTTCCTTCTGGATCATTTTCTGGATGAACTGCCGTTAATGTAGGCACTCCAAAACCTCTTTTATATTCTTCACGAACTTCTGATCCAGGGCATTTTGGTGCTACCATAATTACCGTTAAATCTTTCCGAATTTGTGTTCCTTCTTCAACAATATTGAAACCATGAGAATAGGATAATGTTGCACCTTTTTTCATAAGAGGCATTATCGTATTTACAACATTTGTGTGCTGTTTGTCTGGTGTTAAATTTAATACAACATCTGCTGTAGGAATTAATTCTTCATAGGTTCCAACGGTAAATCCGTTAGAGCTTGCATTTATATATGACTCTCTTTTTTGGTCTATAGCAGCTTGTCTTAGTGTATACGAAATATCTAACCCAGATTCTCTCATATTTAAACCTTGGTTTAAACCTTGAGCTCCACAACCTACAATAACAATTTTCTTTCCTACTAATGCGCTTACACCGTCTTCAAATTCTGAAGCGTCCATAAAACGACATTTTCCTAATTGTTCTAATTTTTCTCTTAATGTTAATGTGTTAAAATAATTTGACATTTTATTTAATTTAGTTGTTGTATGTTTCTAATAATGTTGATATTTTCATTTCGTCTTTTGTAATGGCTACTCGACCAGAACGGGTATATTGCATAATACCAAAAACACTTAATTCTTCATGTAATTTTACAATTTCTTCTTTTTTACCAGATTTTTCTAGCACAAAAAAAGCAGTATTTACAGTAACTATTCTTGCGTTACTTTCTTTGATAATATTCTGAATTTGAGGTTCTTCAAATAATAATTCTGATTTAATTTTAAACAACCCCGAAATTTGATAAATGGTATTTTCTTCATCATGATAATACGCTTTAATTACCTCTACTTGTTTTTCTATCTGACCTATTATTTTCTTGACATTCTCTTCCGTCATATTTACAGCAATTGTAAATTTAGCAACCCCCGAAATTTCTGATGGAGAAATATTTAAACTCTCTACATTGATGTGTCTTCTTTGAAAAATTGCTGAAATTCTATTCAGCAATCCAATATTGTTTTCTGTATAAACAGATATCGTATATAATCTTGTTTCTGTATTCATAACTACTCTAATCTTATCTCTGAAACACTTGCTCCTGAAGGAACCATTGGAAATACATTTCCTTCTTTTTCAACACAAACCTCTAGAAAATAAGCTTCTTTACTAGCCATCATTTCTGCAACCGCTTCTGCTAATTCTTCTCGTTTTGTTACTTTTTTTGCTTTGATATAATACCCTTCTGCAATGGCTACAAAATTTGGATTTACCATTTCTGTAGAAGCGTAGCGCTTGTCAAAAAACAATTGTTGCCATTGACGCACCATTCCTAAAAAATCATTGTTTAAAACCACTACTTTTACAGCTGCTTTTTGCTGAAATATAGTACCCAACTCTTGGATTGTCATTTGATAACCTCCATCACCAGAAATAGAAACTACTTCACGATCTGGAGCTGCCATTTTTGCACCAATAGCAGCAGGCAAACCAAAGCCCATTGTTCCTAATCCCCCTGAAGTAATATTACTTTTTGTTTTGTTAAATTCAGCATATCTACAAGCAATCATTTGATGCTGACCTACATCTGTAACTATTGCAGCGTTCCCTTTACTTTGACTATTTATCTCTTTTAAAACCTCACCCATAGTTAATCCTTCTTTGGTTGGGTATAAGTCATTTTTAATTACTTTTTCATACTCAATAGCATATAAATCTTTAAATTTTTGGTGCCATTCTATATGAGAGTTTTCATTTATTAAAGGTAAAATTGCTTCTAAACTTGCCTTAGCATCACCTAATACAGCGACATCTGTTTTTACATTTTTATTAATTTCTGCAGGATCTATTTCAAAATGAATAACTTTTGCTTGTGTTGCATATTCATCTAACTTCCCTGTAACACGATCATCAAAACGCATTCCTATAGCGATTAAAACATCACATTCGTTGGTTAAAACGTTGGGGGCATAATTACCGTGCATACCAAGCATACCGACATTTAAAGGATGTGAAGTTTCAATTGCAGAAGCACCTAATATTGTCCAAGCAGCTGGTATACCCGCTTTCTCTAAAAGTGCTTTTAATTGGTCTTCAGCCTCACTCAAAATAATACCTTGACCCCAAATAATAAATGGTTTTTTTGCAGTATTTATTAGTTTTGCCGCCGCTTCAATAGAAGAAAAGTCTGTTTTTGGAATAGGATTATAACTTCTTACTTTAGTACATTTTTCATAAGAAAAATCGAATTCTTCAAACTGAGCGTCTTTTGTGATATCCACTAAAACAGGTCCAGGTCTTCCACTTCTTGCAATGTAAAATGCTTTTGCTAAAGCTTCTGGAATATCAGCTGCTTTGGTAACTTGACAATTCCATTTTGTAACGGGTGTTGAAATACCAACAATATCAGTTTCTTGAAAGGCATCACTTCCTAATAAATGAGAAGGTACTTGGCCTGTAATACACACCATAGGTGTAGAATCTATTTGTGCGTCTGCAATACCCGTAATTAAATTGGTAGCACCTGGACCAGAAGTTGCAATTGCGACTCCTACTTTTCCTGAAATTCTTGCAAATCCTTGTGCAGAATGAGTTGCCCCTTGCTCATGACGGGTTAAAACGTGATGAATTTTATCTTGGTATTTATATAATTCGTCATATACTGGCATAATTGCTCCTCCAGGATATCCATAAATTATTTTTACATTTTCTTCTATCAAGCATCTTACAATTGCCTCGCTACCAGAAATTTTTTCTGTAACTTTTATTGAAGTTTGATTATCTTTTATGGTTTTTGTTTCCATATGTATTATTTTAGATTCCTACTAAAGTAGAAATAACTCTCTTTTTATTATAAATCTGTAACACATCCTTTAGATGCAGATGCTACAGTTTTAGCATATTTATATAAAATCCCTTTTTTGTGCCTTAGCGCGGGTGCAGTCCAAATTGCTTTTCTTGCTGAAAGTTCTTCATCAGAAATTAAGACATTTATAGAATTATCCTCTGCACTAATTTTAATGATATCACCCGTTTTTAAAAGTCCTATTGCACCTCCAGATTGAGCTTCTGGTGTGATATGACCAACTACAAAACCATGCGTTCCTCCAGAAAAGCGACCATCTGTTATCAACGCAACTGATTTTCCTAACCCTGCACCCATAATTAACGAAGTTGGCTTTAACATTTCTGGCATTCCGGGGCCTCCTTTTGGACCTACATATCTAATGACGACTACATCTCCTTTTGCTACTTCTCCGTTTGAAATACCTGTATTTGCAGCTTGTTCACCATCATAAACCACTGCTTTTCCTTCAAAAAGTAAGCCTTCGTTTCCAGAAATTTTTGCAACAGCTCCTTCTGTAGCAAGATTTCCATAAATTATTTGAATATTTCCTGATGATTTTAATGCTTTGTTTTTTGGGTAAATTACATCCTGGTCATCAAATTCCATTGCTTTAACATTTGCTAAATTCTCAGCCAATGTTTTTCCAGTTACAGTTAAACAATCTCCGTGTAAATATCCGTTGTCTAATAAATATTTCATAATTGCAGGTGTCCCTCCAATACCATGAACATCTTCCATTAAATATTTTCCTGAAGGTTTTAAATCTGCAATTAAAGGGGTTCTATCACTTACGTTTTGAAAATCTTCTAAAGTAAATTCAATATCTGCAGCATGAGCAATTGCTAAAAAATGTAATACCGCATTCGTAGAACCACCTAAAGCGTTTACAATTGCAATGGCATTTTCTAAAGACTTTTTAGAGATAATATCTAGGGGTTTTAAATCTAATTCTAATAAATTTTTTATTGCCAAAGCAGTTCTTTCTGCTTCCGATAATTTATTCGGGTTTTCTGCAGGAATTGATGAATTATAAGGCAGTGCAAAACCCATACATTCTATGGCAGAAGCCATTGTGTTTGCAGTGTACATTCCACCACACGCTCCAGCTCCTGGAATTGAGCTCTTTATAATTTCTCTATATTCTTCCTCTTCTATTTCACCAGCTACTTTTTGCCCTAAAGCTTCAAAAGCAGAAACAATATTCAACTTTCTTCCTTTGTAATTTCCAGATGCAATTGTTCCTCCGTACATCATTATAGATGGGCGATTTAACCGCAACATTGCAATTACTGCTCCTGGCATATTTTTGTCACAGCCAACAACAGAAATTAATGCATCATAACTCTGTGCATTCATAACAGTTTCTATTGAATCTGCAATAATATCTCTAGACGCTAATGAGTAATTCATACCTGAAGTTCCCATTGATATTCCATCAGAAACTCCTATTGTATTAAATCCTAAACCAACTAAACCTGCAATTTTACTTTCAACTTTAACCTCTGCAGCTAAATTATTTAAATGCATGTTACAAGGGTTACCATCATAACCAGTACTTGCAATACCAACTTGCGCTTTTTGCATATCATCATCAGTTAAACCAACGGCATACAACATTGCTTGAGATGCTGGCTGAGATTCATCTTGTGTTAATCTGCTACTATGTTTATTTAGTTTCATTTACTATTTTCTTCAATTTGTTGACTAAATTACTGTGTTTCACTATTTTTATTGAATAAAATTCAATAAAATTCTTTAAATTCAGGTGTTGAAAAAATAACATAAACAACTGTTTTTAAATTACTTATCAATTTTTAATTATGATATTCAATCATTGAAATAAATTCATTAAAAAACCTTCCATTTTACTGGAAAGCTCTATTTAAAATTATAATCTAAATGTTACTTACTTAGTATGTATAATAATTTTTGACTATTTAAGCATACAACCTAAGTATCATTTTTTTAGATTATTGTACTCTGTCCCATATGAATATTTTTAAAATTCATACTACTATCTTCTTGATTTGAAATATAATCAGCAATAAAATCTCCCACCTTAGCAGTAGAAGCCGCATACTGATTTTCTCCCTTTAAATCTTGAGTAGTAATACCTAGGTCTAATGATGTTTCAACTGCTCTATGAATCGCATCTGCCTCATCATGTAAGCCTAAATGTTCTAACAACATTGCTGCCGATAAAATAGATGCTAAAGGGTTTGCAATGTCTTTTCCTTTTGCTTGAGGATAAGAACCATGAACGGGTTCAAATAAAGCGTTTTTATTGCCAATTGAACTTGAGGCTAATAAACCAATAGAGCCACAAATTACACTTGCTTCATCAGAAATAATATCTCCAAATAAGTTTTCTGTAAGAAGCACATCAAATTGTTTTGGATTTAAGATTATTTGCATTGCTGCATTATCAACAAATAAAAATTTTAAGGCAACGTCTTTATATTCTTTTGCAATACCTGTGACTGTTTTTCTCCATAAGCGAGATGTTTCTAGAACATTGGCTTTGTCTATTAAAGTTACTTTTTTATTTCTATTCTGAGCAGCTTTGAATGCTAAATGTGTTACTCTAGAAATCTCTTCAACAGAATAAGAGCAGCCATCAAAAGCAGATTTACCGTCTTTACTTGTTTCTTTTTTTCCGAAATAAATTCCTCCAGTTAATTCTCTATAAATACAAATGTCTGTTCCACGAATAATTTCTTTTTTAAGGGGAGAGTTTTTTATTAATTTATCATAGGCCTTTACAGGTCTTATATTACAGAATAAATCTAATTCTTTTCTTAAACGTAAAAGTCCTTGTTCTGGCCTTATTCTTAAGCTAGGATCATTATCATACTTTAATTCTCCAATAGCTCCAAATAAAATAGCGTCTGAACCTTTACATATTTCTATGGTTTCATCTGGTAATGGGTTTCCAGTTTCATCAATTGCACAAGCTCCCATTTGAGCTTCTTTGTATAAAAAAATATGATCATAAACCTCCGCAACAGCATCTAATGCTTTTTTTGCTTGACTAGTTACTTCTGGTCCAATACCATCTCCAGGAATTACTGCAATTGTATATTTCATTATATATAATGTGGTCTCTAGTTTATTTTTGTAATCAAAGGTAGTTGCTTGTTTTAAATAGTTGGCTCAAAATTCACAACTACCATTGAAGACAAAGTTTTTTTAATTTTTTAAACCATTACTATTTTAGATATTTTATTCACTTCCTTCATAATACTATGAATGTCGGTATCTTTTACTTCTTTTTGTTTGTCTGCTGTTCTTAAGAAAGCGTTGTAAGCAACATCTAATTGTACCTTGGTTAGTTCATAACCAATTTTTTTTGCTCTATATGCTAAAGCTGCTCTACCACTTCTTGCAGTTAATACAATAGCACTTTCTGTAACACCAACATCTTCAGGATCCATAATTTCATATGTTTCTCTGTTTTTTATAACACCATCTTGATGAATACCAGAACTGTGAGCAAAAGCATTTGCACCAACAATTGCTTTATTTGGCTGAACTGGCATTCCCATACTTTCACGAACCATGATGCTTGTATCGTATAATAATTTTGTATTGATACTCGTTTCTAGGTTTAAGTATGGATGTTGTTTTAAGACCATTACCACTTCTTCTAGAGCTGTATTTCCTGCTCTTTCGCCGATTCCATTGATAGTACACTCAATTTGACGAGCACCATTAATAACACCTGCAATTGAATTTGCTGTTGCCATTCCTAAATCGTTGTGGCAATGGCAAGAAAGAATTACGTTTTCTATTCCTTTTACGTTTTCACGTAAATACTTAATTTTTGCACCATATTCTTCTGGCAAACAATATCCTGTAGTGTCTGGAATATTCAACACAGTTGCACCTGCTTTTATAACCTGTTCACAAACTCTTGCCAAATATTCATTATCAGTTCTACCGGCATCCTCTGCGTAAAACTCAACATCTTCAACAAAAGACTTTGCATAAGAAACGGCTCCTATAGCTCTTTCTATTACTTTTTCTTTTGATGAATTAAATTTATATTTTATATGTGAATCACTTGTGCCAATTCCTGTATGAATTCTGGGTAATTTTGCGTATTTTAAAGCTTCTGCTGCTATTTTTATATCATTTTCAACCGCTCTTGTTAATCCACAAACAGTTGCGTTTTTCACAATTTTTGAAATCTCAGAAACAGACTTGAAATCTCCAGGGCTTGAAACTGGAAAACCTGCTTCAATGATATTGACACCTAATAAATCTAATCTCTCAGCAATTACTAATTTTTGATTTGTATCTAATTTACAACCAGGTACTTGTTCACCATCTCTAAGTGTTGTGTCAAAAATTTGAACCTTGTTATCTTGCATAGTTTATGTAAAGATTATCTTAATTAAACTCAAATATATTTATTGAGATTAAAATAAATAGTTATTTTTACGAAACTGTACGATTTCTAACATGATTTACAAAAACATAAACATATAAATATCAGTAATTTATGGGTAAAAGCATTACATCAACCAATCAACAAAATGATGCTCTTTTTGTATTAATTAAGTCTTTGACGAAGTCAGAAAAGAGGCAGTTTAATTTATATGTAGGCAGATTAGGCGGAAATATTGATGCTAAATTTTTCTCTTTATTTAAATTTTTAGAGAAACTTAAACTCTATGATGAAAAAGTAATTATTGGAAGTGGAATTGTCTCTAAACAACAACTTTCAAACTTAAAAGCACACTTATACAAACAGATTTTAATTAGTTTAAGGTTAAATCCTGCTCATAAAAATGTTAGAATTCAAATTAGAGAACAGTTAGATTTTGCGACTGTCTTATATCAAAAAGGACTCTATAAACAAAGTTTAAAATTATTAGAAAAAGCTAAAAATATGGCTTTAGATAATGAAGAAAAAAACATTGCTTATGAAATTGTAGAGCTCGAAAAAGTAATTGAAACACAATATATTACAAGAAGTTTAAGCAACAGAGCAAACCAATTATCTGTCCAAGCAAAAGAACTAAGCCAACAAAATGTAATTGCAAGTAAGCTCTCAAATTTATCGCTTCAATTGTATAGTCATTTAATTCAAAATGGTTACGTAAAAAACATAAGAGAACTTGATTTTGTTGACAAATACTTTAATGATCGGATGCCAAAATATGATTACAAAACGCTTGGTTTTAGAGAAAAATTATGGTTATTTAAAGCTCATTTATGGCATAGTTTTTTGATTCAAGACTTTTTATTAAGTTACAAATATGCTAGAAAATGTATGGATTTATTTAACAGTACAAAATTGATTCATTTACATCCTGTTTTTTACCTCAAATCTAAAAATTACTTGCTAGAAGCCTCGTTTCTTGTAAAAAAAGTATCTACTTTTAAAAATGAACTTACTTTTTTTGAAGCTGAAATAGACCAGCAAAAAATTCCAATGAATACCAATACGGAATTATTAATTTTCTTGTATTTGTATTCTAATAAGCTACACCTTCACTTTTTAGAAGGTACTTTTGAAGAGGGTGAATACTTAGTAGAAAGTATCAATAATAAAATAGATCAATACAAAAATAGACTCGATGGCCATTATATTGTTTTATTGAACTATAAGATTGCTTGTCTGTATTTTGGAATGGGTAAAAACAAGTTATGCATTGCTTACTTGCAAAAAATAATACGCTCTAAAAACATAAGTGCTGCAGAAGATTTACAGTGTTTTGCACGTGTTTTAAATTTGATCGCGCATTATGAATGTGGTTTAGATTATGACTTAGAAAGACAGTTTGTAGACACCTACAAGTTCTTGTTAAAAATGGAAAATTTACAAGAAGTCCAAAAAGTTTTTCTTACTTCAATAAGAGATTTAAGTGATGTTTTTCCTCATGAAATTAAAAATGAATTCAAAAAAATTCATGCAAAATTAAAAACATTTGAAAGTCATCCTTTTGAGAAAAGAGCCTTTTTATATTTAGATATTTTATCTTGGCTAGAAAGTAAAATTCAAAACAAACCGATTGCCTTAATTATTAAAGAAAAAACAAATCAACTTACTAAATAATAGTAAAATAACAGTTGAAACAGGAAATTTTTAACAATACCACATTAATGAGTTAAAATAAATAAATAATACCCACTGAAAGTTAAAAAACTAAATAATACTACTACTTTTGTCCTGTGAATTTATTCAATACAAATACTAATTCTTCAAAAACTACTCAAGTAGTTTGTATTTCTATGCGCACAAATACCTACACAACAACAACATTCACCCTTTAGGGGTTCTACTATATTCATATCATCATAGGTCATATTATTGTTTTGAGTAACATCAAAATAAACTCGGTAAAATTAAATTACAAAAACTATTCATTACACATGAAAGTATTAAAATTTGGCGGTTCGTCTGTCGCAAATTCAGAAAACATACAAAAAGTCTTAGCAATCGTTGAGAAGGAGTCTAAAAATCAAAAAATTGCAGTAGTAGTATCTGCCTTTGGAAAAACGACTGATAAACTAATTTTAGGTGCTAATAAAGCTTTAAATAATATAACCTCCGCAAAAGAGATTTTAGAAACTATCAAAGAAGTACATTATCAAATTATCAATGACTTAATCACTACAAATAAAAAAGAAGTGAATCAAGAGGTTACTGGCTTGTTTGATAGATTACTTTCTATTTACGAAGGGATTTATTTATTACAAGAATTATCTGATAAAACCCTTGCAAAAATATCTAGTTTTGGTGAAAGATTTTCTTCATACATCATTGCAAATGCTGCAAAAGAGAGCTTTGATGCTATTCACGAAGAAAGTAGAGAACTAATTTCCACCAATAATGATTTCTTAAATGCTCAAGTTAACTTTGAAATTACAACTCATAATATTATTTCTTTTTTTACTAAAAATAAACATCAAGTTACTTTTTTAGGAGGTTTTATTTCTTCTAACACAATCAAAGAAACAACCACATTAGGTAGAGGTGGTTCTGATTATTCTGCTTCTATTTATGCAGCAGCTTTAGATGCCTCAGAATTGCAAATCTGGACAGACGTTCCTGGAATGTTTTCTGCAAACCCGAGGGTAGTAAAACAAGCATTTCCAATCTCAGAAATTTCTTATGAAGAAGCAATGGAATTGTCTCATTTTGGGGCAAAAGTTTTGTATCCTCCTACTATTCAACCCTCTTTAAGAAAAGAAATACCAATTAGAATTAAAAATACTTTTGATCCAGAAAATCCTGGAACATTAATTTCTAACAACCCTAAAAACAGTAATGAAGTTAAAGGAATTTCTCATATAGAAGACATTAGCTTAATTACCTTAGAAGGTGGTGGAATGATTGGAATTCCTGGAATTTCTAAACGTTTGTTTGAAACTCTTTCTCAAGAAAAAATCAATATTGTTTTTATCACTCAAGCTTCTTCTGAACACTCTATTTGTGTTGGTATTTATGAAAATGATGCTAACAAAGCAAAAGAATTATTAGAGGATACTTTTTGCATAGAAATAGATAAAAAGAAAATAAAACCAATCATTGTAGAAAATGAATTGGCAATTATTGCTGTTGTTGGAGAAAGTATGAAAAACTACCAAGGATTGAGCGGACAAATGTTTAGTTCTTTGGGAAAAAACAACGTAAATGTTAGAGCTATAGCTCAAGGTTCTTCAGAAAAAAACATCTCTGCTGTCATCAATAAAAAGGATGCAAAAAAAGCGTTAAATACTTTACATGAGCAATTTTTTGGAGAGAGAATAAAGCAATTAAACTTGTTTGTAACTGGCGTAGGGAATGTTGGTGAGCGCTTTTTAGCACAATTGCACAAACAACGAAAATTCTTAAAAGAAAACTTAAAGTTAACTATTAGAGTTATTGGAATCTCAAATTCCAGGAAAATGATTTTTGACGACAATGGTATCAACTTAGAAAACTGGAAAGATAACTTAAGTAACGGAGAACCTACAAGTCTAGATAGTTTTCATAAAAAAGTAAAAGAATTAAATCATAGAAACAGTGTTTTTATAGACAATACAGCAAATCAGCAAGTTTCTGAAGTATATGAAAAATATCTACGTCAAAGTATTTCTGTAGTAACTTGCAATAAAATTGCGTGCGCCTCTTCCTTTGATAATTATAAAGTTTTAAAAGAGGTTTCAAGAAAATACAATGCTTCGTTTTTATTTGAAACTAATGTTGGCGCAGGATTACCCATTATAGACACGCTTAAGAATTTAATTAATTCTGGTGATCAAATTCATAAAATTCAGGCAGTTTTGTCTGGTAGCTTAAACTTTGTTTTTAATAATTTTAACGAACACTCAACTTTTCATGATGTAGTTGCACAAGCTCAAAAAGAGGGATATACAGAACCAGATCCAAAAATTGATTTAAGCGGAGTTGATGTTGCTAGAAAGATTTTAATTCTTGCGAGAGAAAGTGGATATCAACTAGACTTGGAAGACATTTCTAACAATGCTTTTTTACCTGGGGAAAGTTTACAAACCGCAAATAATGAAGATTTTTATACGTCATTAATTAAAAACGAAAATCATTTTCAAAACATCTATAAAGAAGCAAATGATAAAGACTGTCGTTTAAAATATGTGGCAGAATTTGTCAACGGCAAAGCCAATGTTGGCCTGCAACACATTGCTTCGGACCATCCCTTTTACAATTTGGAAGGAAGTGACAATATTGTCTTATTTTTTACTGACAGATATCCTGAAAATCCCTTATTAATAAAAGGGGCAGGTGCTGGTGCAGAGGTTACTGCTTCTGGTATATTTGCAGATGTAATTAGAATTGCAAATCAATAAAAATATGGATTATTTAAAAATATTTGCTCCCGCAACAGTTGCTAATGTTTCTTGCGGATTTGACTCCTTAGGTTTTGCTGTTGATTCAGTAGGAGATGAAATGACGTTTACTAAAACGGCAGAAAAAGGCGTTAAAATTACCGCTATTACAGGGGCAAATTTAACCTATGATATTGATGAAAATGCTGCAAGTGCAGTAGTGAAAAAAATTTTAAACGAAGTGAATGCCAATTTTGGAATTTCCTTAACAATCCATAAAGGTTTCTCTCCAGGAAGTGGACTAGGAAGTTCAGCTGCAAGTGCAGCTGGAGCTGCTTTTGGCGCAAATCAATTGTTAGGAAATCCCTTTTCTGAATTAGAGCTTACAAAGTTTGCTATGTTTGGAGAAGAAGTTGCATGCGGAACACCAATTGCAGACAATGTTTCAGCTGCAATTTTTGGGGGGTTTGTTTTGGTAAGAAGTTATACTCCTTTAGAAATTATAAAATTACCAGTTCCAACAGCGTTGAGAGTTGTTGCAATTCATCCACAAATAGAGGTGAAAACTAAAGATGCTAGAGAAGTATTACCTAAAGAAATTGCATTAAAAGATGCTGTTATACAATGGGCTAATGTAGGGGGATTGATTAGCGGTTTACATTCATCTAATTATAACTTAATTAGTAATTCTTTGGTAGATATTATTGTAGAACCCGCAAGAAAAAATTTAATTCCTTTTTTTGACAAGGTAAAAGAAAGTGCTATAACAGCGGGAGCTTTAGGTGCTGGAATTAGTGGTTCTGGTCCTACAATTTTTGCTCTTTGTAAAGGCGATGAAATTGCTAAAAACGTATACAAAAGTATTAAAAAAAGCTATTCAAATACAGGCATTAATTTTGAACTGTTTATTTCAAAAATAAATCAAGAAGGAATAAAAATACTGTCTACTCAAAAAAACAAGTAAAAAAATTAAAAAATGAACTATTTCAGTTTACACCATAAATCTCCAACAACAACTTTCAAAAACGCAGTTGTCAATGGAATTGCACCAGACAGAGGTTTGTATTTTCCAAAAAATATCACTCCACTCTCCAAACATTTTATTGATCATATTTCTGATTATACAAATCATGAAATCGCTTTTGAAGTAATCAAACAATTTGTAGGTGATGAAATTCCTACTGAGAAATTAAAAGAGATTATTGCAAAAACAGTTTCATTTGATTTTCCTTTAATAAAGGTTGATGACAACAAAGCTTCTCTAGAATTGTTTCACGGGCCAACAATGGCTTTTAAAGATGTTGGGGCAAAATTTATGGCTCAATGTTTGGAGTATTTTAATAAAGACAATGATGATGAAGTTACTGTATTAGTAGCGACTTCTGGAGATACAGGAGGTGCTGTTGCAAACGGTTTTTTAGGTGCAAAAGGTGTTAACGTTGTTATTTTATATCCTTCAGGAAAGGTAAGTGATATTCAAGAAAAACAATTAACTACTTTAGGGCAAAACATTAAAGCTTTGGAAGTCGATGGTGTTTTTGATGACTGTCAAGAAATGGTAAAAACGGCTTTTTTAGACGAAGAAATTACCAAGACACTAACCTCAGCAAACTCTATAAATGTTGCGCGCTGGTTACCACAAATGTTTTACTTTTTCTTTGCTTATAAAGCACTTCATAAAACTCAAAAAGAACTTGTATTTTCAGTACCTAGTGGTAATTTTGGAAATATTTGCGCAGGAATTATGGCGCAGAAATTAGGTTTGCCAATCAAACATTTTGTAGCTTCTACAAATATAAATGATACCGTTCCTAACTATCTAGTAGACGGTGTTTACAACCCTAAACCATCTAGAGCAACTATTTCTAACGCTATGGATGTTGGTAACCCAAGTAATTTTATTAGAATATTAGAATTATTTAACAACGATATTGAGGCGCTTAGAAGTGCATTTTCTTCGTATAGTTTTACAGATGATGAAACTAGAAACACAATGAAAGAAATTTATACTAATTCTGGATATGTTGCAGATCCTCACGGAGCTGTTGGATACTTAGGTTTGAAAAAATATGGGTTAAAAGAAAACGAATTTGGGGTTTTTCTAGAAACAGCTCATCCCGTTAAATTTTTAGATGTTGTTGAACAAACACTTCCAATTACTGTTGAAATACCAGAGCAGATTCAGAAAATTATCAATAATAAAAAAGTCTCTATAAAAGCAGCGAACTATCAAGACTTAAAAGATTTTTTAATCAATTAATCTAATATAGAGTTCTTATAATAGCAAAAGTCCTAGTAAATTAATTTTACTAGGACTTTTTTGTTGGCCTACAAGGACTCGAACCTTGAATGTCGGTACCAAAAACCGGTGTGTTACCAATTACACCATAGGCCAATTTGTACAGGAGCGTGCAAATTTAAACCAAAGTTTTAAATTCACAAACATTTTTTAAGAAATTTTGTTTTTAACAAACTTTTATGAGCAGTCTATCGTTTATAAAAGAAACTTACAACTATTTATATTCATATTTATTAGTAAATTCGCCACATACTATATGAAAACTATGACATCAGCAAATTTTAAAAAATGGAATATCATCTTAGGGTGGGTTACATTTGCCATTGCTTTAATTACATACTCTTTAACTCTAGAACCAACAGTAAGCGCCTGGGACTGTGGAGAATATATTTCTACCTCTGTAAAGTTAGAAGTTGGGCATCCTCCAGGAGCTCCTTTATTTCAAATGTTAGGAGCCTTTTTTGCAATGTTCACATCAGATCTAAATGAAATAGCCAAAATGGTTAATTTCATGTCTGCACTAGCAAGTGCGTTTACGATTTTATGTATGTTTTGGACCATCACTAATTTGTCTGAAAAACTAGCGTTAAAGTCTAGCGAAATAACAGAAGGAAAATACATTGCTATTTTAGGAAGCGGTATCGTAGGTTCTTTGGCGTATACTTTTTCTGATAGTTTTTGGTTTAGTGCTGTTGAGGGTGAAGTCTATGCCATGTCTTCTTTTTTAATGGCATTACTATTCTGGCTAGGTTTAAAGTGGGAAAGTGAAATACATACCCCAAGAGGTAATAAATGGTTAATATTAATTAGTTTTGTGGTCGGTTTATCTTTTGGTGTTCACATTCTTTCTTTACTAGTAATTCCAGCAATTGTACTATTGTACTTCTTTAAAACATATCAAAAAATTAATTTAAAAACTACTGCAATAGCTACCTTAATTTCTGTTGTAGTTTTGATGTTTGTCTTTAAATTTTTATTTCCTTTTACATTAAAATTCTTTAGTGTATCAGAGTTGTTTTTTATCAACTCTATTGGAATGCCTTATAATTCTGGAAGTATTATTGCTGCAATTATTTTGGTTGCGCTATTCTATTTCGGATTAAATTTTACCAGGAAGAAAAATAAAGTACACTCAAATACATTAATTCTATCTGTATTATTTATTATGATTGGTTTCTCATCTTGGATGATGCTTCCAATTAGAGCGAATGCAAACACAACAATTAATGAAAACAACCCATCAAGTGCTCGTGAATTACTAGCTTACTATGAACGTGAGCAATATGGTGATGCCAATGTTTTTTATGACACCTATTACTCTAATTCTTTTGAAAGAGAACAAAATGCAAAAGACCCTTACAAAGATGACAAGCCAAAGTATGAAAAAAGAAATGGCAAATACGAAATTGTAAATAACTACAAAGGTGTAGTACCAAATTGGTCTGATAAACACAAAGGTTTTATCCCTAGAATGGTAAATCCTGCTTCAGAAAAAATGTATAAATCTATTGCTGGGATTCCTCAAAACAGTACCCGAAGACCCACATTTAGTGAAAACATAAAATTTATGATGAGTTTTCAGTTTGGCTATATGTATGGACGTTATTTTATGTGGAACTTTGTAGGGCGTCAAAATGATATTCAAGGAAATTTAGATGTTTTTAATGGAAATTGGATTAGCGGAATTACTGCTATTGACGAAGTAAGACTAGGGTCTCAAACAAAACTTCCAACTCAAATTTTAGAAAATAAAGGACGAAATAAATACTACTTTTTACCACTAATTCTAGGAATTATTGGATTGCTTTATCAAATAAAGTGGGACAAAGAAAACTTCTTTACACTCTTTTTATTTTTTGTATTTACTGGTTTTGCTATTATTTTTTACACGAATCCCAAACCTTTTGAACCAAGAGAACGAGATTACGCTGTAGTGGGTAGTTTCTATATTTTTGCAATTTGGATAGGCTTTGGAGTTCTTGCTCTTTATGAATACCTAAAGCATTTTGCAAATAAAAAAGCGGTAGCCATTGTAGTTTCTGCGGTTTCTCTTTTGGCTGTACCAACACTAATGGCCTCTCAAAACTGGGATGATCATGATCGTTCTAACCGATATACAACCCACTTAAATGCGCAAGCATATTTAGAAAGTTGCGATAAAAATGCAATTATGTTTACCATTGGAGATAATGATACATTTCCTCTATGGTATCTCCAAGAAGTAGAAAATATTAGAACAGATATTAAATTAGTAAACACCTCTCTTTTTGCAACAGATTGGTATATAGACCAAATGAAACGCGCCACTTATGAGGCACCTCCTATTCCATCTCAATTAAAACATGACCAATATAAATACGGTACTTTAGACGTTGCTTATTCTCTAGAACATCCTCGTTTTAAAGATTCTGTAATGACAATTAAAAACCTCATGCGTTGGATTGCTTCCGATAGTGATGCCACCTATGTTGAAACGGAAAGTGACACAAAAGAAAAATTTTATCCAACGAATAGAATCCGAATTCCTGTTAACAAGCAAAAGGTCTTAGAAAACGGAATTGTAGCACTAAAAGATGCAGATAAAATTGTACCCTATATAGATATTACAATTGATGATAGAGCACTATTTAAAAATAGAATTCTAATGCTAGATATTCTTGCTAACAATGATTGGGAAAGACCGATTTACTTCACTGGAGGAGCAAATGCAGACGAAGAATATATCTGGTTAAAAGACTATTTACAGTTAGATGGTTTGGCCTATAAATTAGTTCCTATTAAAACACCTATTGAAGGAAAAAGTCTATTTGATATGGGAAGAATTGATCCAGATAAAATGTACACAAATATTCAAAAATTGGATTGGAAAAACATTAATGATGGAAAAATTTATTTAGATGAACAAACCAAAAGAAATTCCATTTCTATGCGAAATAGCTTATTGCGTTTGTCTGAAGCTTTTAGTAAAAAAGGGGACACTGCTATGGCATTAGAAATTTTAGATTTGTCATTAGAAAAAATGCCTATTAGAGATTTTGATCATTATAGCTTGTCTTTAGGCTATCCTGAAGCCTATTATAGACTGAAAGACTCCAAAAAAGCAAGAGAAACTTCTAAGACACTTATTACATTGTTTAAGGAGAAATTACTTTGGCTAAGCACCTTTTCTCTAAACAATACATCACTTATTTTTGATGAAATAGATACTGCTTTATATATGTACAGAAATATTATTAGTCAAGCTGAAGAAGGAGACGTTGACAAAGAATATTTAGACGCTTTACAAGATGAATTTATCACTATTGTAAAGCTATTTAGTCATCTAATTCCGGAGGAAGAATAAGTTTAAATGAAAACATATTTTACAAAAACGCCACGGCTTATAATGAGAATTTTCTCAAAATACACCTGGCGTTTTTCTTTCAACAAAAAAGAGATTTTCCTTACTTTTGATGATGGCCCGACTCCTGTAATTACAGAATTTATTTTATCTGAATTAAAGAAGTACGAGGCAAAAGCTACTTTCTTTTGTATTGGAAAAAATATTACAAAACAACCTGAAATCTTTGAAAAAATTATTTCTGATGGCCATGCTATCGGAAACCACACACAAAATCATTTAAATGGCTGGAGAACGGATGATCAAGAATATATAAATAATGTTTTAGACTGTGAAAATGTAATTTCAAGTTCAATTAAAAACGCTGAAAACTCAAAGTTATTTAGGCCTCCTTATGGGAAAATCATGAGTTCTAAAGCTAGAATGCTTTTCAGAAAAGAGTACAGAATTATTATGTGGGATGTTTTATCTGGAGATTTTAATACTTCTATCACTAAAGAGCAATGTTTGCAAAATGTTTTAAAGAATACAAGAAAAGGAAGTATTATTGTTTTTCACGACAGTATAAAAGCTGCTGAAAGAATGCGGTATACACTCCCGATAGTATTGAAAATATTTACTGAAAAAGGATTTACTTTTTCAAAGATTACCTAGTAATAGCGTTAGCAAAAAGACTAGCCCTAATTAAATGGTATGTTTGGGCTCTTTATGAAGAAGCATAAAAGCGAGTAATGAAAGCAGGAAATAGCTTCTGAAACTAAACGTACTGTTGCACCAAACCAATTAAAGTATTTGCATCTTGAGCCCCAGTTTGACGCCATTTCATTTCTCCATTTTTATAGATCATAAATGTAGGGTTTCCTTTTACACGCAATGCTTCAGCAAGAGTTTCATTCTTTTTAATATCAATTTTTATAACTTTAGCCTTATCTCCCAAAGCTGCCGCAACATCTCTTAGGGTATCTTCAGCATTTTCAACATCATTCCAATCTGAATAAAAATCTATTAAAACAGGTTTTACAACACTAATTAATTCTCCAAATTTTGCCATAACAAACAGTTTTTAAGGGGATAAGTTCTAATAAATAGCCTCTTTTTTTTAGACAAATATATATAAAAGTATTTAAATGTTCTGATTCTCAGGATTTTTTCAATTCTATGACTGTTATTTCAGGCCAAATACCTACCCTACCGGGAAAGGCGTGGTAGCCAAAACCACGATTTACATTAATATACCTTCCAAATTCTTCATACAATCCTGCCCATTGTTTGTAGACATATTTAGAGGGGCTCCATTTGAACCAACCAGGGATTTCTATTCCCATTTGTAAACCATGTGTATGTCCGCTAAGCGTTAGTTGATAGTTAAAATCATCTTTTTTTACTTTGTATTCCCAGTGACTTGGATCATGAGACATTAAAATTTTAAAATCTTCTTTACGAACTTCTTTTGATGCTTTCTTTAAATCTCCTGACTGATTGAATCCTTTTCCCCAATTTTCTACCCCTAAAAGGGCAATTTTTTGTCCCTTTTTTTCTAAATAACGATGTTCATCTAATAATAAATCAAAACCTATTTTTTGATGTACCTCTTTTACCTCTTGAAAATTTTTGACTTTCTCTTCTGGGTTTTTCCACTCCATATAATCGCCGTAATCATGATTTCCAAGAATTGAAAACTTTCCATCTTTTGCTTCTAGTTTATCGAAAACATCTAACCAATCATTCATTTCATCTGCTTTATTGTTTACAATATCTCCTGTAAAAAGTATGACGTCAGATTTTTGCTGATTGATTAAATCAACGCCGTATTGAATTTTCTTTTTATTGGTAAAGCTTCCAGAATGAATATCAGAAATCTGCGTAATTGTAAATCCGTCAAATGCTTCTGGCAAGTCTTTAAAAGTTAAACGATACTTTAGTACTTTATAATTGTACTTTCCTTGTATAATTCCGTAGATAAAAGATGCAAACGGAATTGCCGCTAGGCCAATAGCTAACTGTGAAATAAATTTTCTTCTGCTCGGTAAAGGTTTTGTTTCTCCATTAGAAATAGCAGAAATTGCTTTAAAAATCCATCGGTAAATATCCTCTCCAAATAATGCTAAAATAATGACCAACTTGGGTATCGAAAACGTAAGTAACAAACCCATTGCCATTTGAAATTGGGGTGTTTGCCCGTCACTTCTGTTATACGTAAGAACTGTGAGAAAAAAATAAACATAAACAGCAATACTTAGGAGTAAAAAAGTAAATCGCATTAATTTACTTTTAGAAATAGTCTTAAAAGCATGAAATGTATAAATCTCTATAGCAATTATTACAATAGTTAAAACAATGATAGGAATTACCCAACGTGACATAAAATAAGTTTTTATATTCACAAATATAGGTGTTAAAACACGAATGAATTTTAACACTCTGTTAAAGTTTTGTACCTTTCTCGTCTATCTGAAACATTTAATTTATTTTTTGTTTCGCTTATTTATTTTATTAAAAATTAGCACTTATGTCAGATCAAAAAAGAGTTTTTTTAGTAGATGCTTTTGCATTAATTTTTCGAGGATATTATGCATTTATTAAAAACCCAAGAATTAATTCTAAAGGGTTAGATACTTCTGCCATTATGGGTTTTATGAACTCCCTTTTAGATGTTATAAAACGTGAAAGACCGGATCATTTAGCGGTTTGTTTTGATAAAGGCGGCAGTGTAGACAGGGTAGAAATGTTTGAAGCCTACAAAGCCAACAGAGATGAAACTCCAGAAGCAATTAAAATTGCAGTGCCTTACATTCAAGAAATTCTAAAAGCCATGCACATACCTATTATGGTGAAAGAAGGTTTTGAAGCAGATGATGTAATTGGGACACTAGCTAAACAGGCCGAAAAAGAAGGTTACAAAACCTTTATGGTTACTCCTGATAAGGATTTTGCCCAACTAGTTTCAGAAAATATTTTGATGTACAAACCTCGTTTTGGGGGCGGTTATGATATTTGGGGAGTGCCAGAAATACAAGAAAAATTCGGTGTAGAAAGACCAGAACAAGTCATCGACTTTTTAGGAATGATGGGCGATTCTGCAGATAATATCCCAGGTTTACCTGGCGTTGGAGAAAAAACTGCGAAAAAATTTTTAGCCACTTATGGCTCTATGGAAAAATTATTAGCAAATACCCATGAGCTAAAAGGTAAAATGAGAGAGAAAGTAGAAGGGGCTAAAGAATTAGGGTTACTTTCGAAACAATTAGCAACTATTATGTTAGATGTTCCGGTCTCTTTTCATGCCAAAGATTTTAAACTAGATCAGCCAAATATTGAGAAAGTCACTGAACTTTTTAACGAATTAGAGTTTCGGAATTTATTGACCAACTTCACTAGAACTTTTGCAATTGAAAATGCAGAGAAAACAAATTCAGCAGAAAATTCTTCAGAAGAAAAAACAAACGTTGCGACTAAAAAAGCAGCTTCAAGTCCGGAAGGACAATTTGATTTGTTTGCAGCTCCCGGAACCGGGAGCATTTCTGAGGCCGAAGTTGCCTCCGGATTTAAAACCATAAAAAATACGAGTCATTTTTATCAACATATAGACTCTCCATTCTCTAGAAAACTATTAATTAACAAATTAATGCAACAAACTTCGGTTTGTTTTGATACAGAAACAACCGGTTTAAAAGCCTTAGAAGTTGAATTGATTGGAATCGCTTTTTCTTTTGAAATTGGGAAAGGATATTATGTCTCATTCCCAGAAAATCAAGAAGAAACAGCAGCCATTTTAGAAGAATTTAGACCGTTTTTTGAATCAGAAATTGAAAAAATTGGTCATAATTTAAAATATGACATCAAAGTTTTATCAAATTACAAGATGCCTGTAAAAGGGAAATTATTTGATACCATGATTGCCCATTATTTGATCAATCCAGATATGCGTCATACGATGGATATGCTGGCAGAAACCTATTTAAATTATCAACCTGTTTCAATTACAGAATTGATTGGTAAAAACGGGAAGAATCAACTTTCTATGAGAGTAGTTCCTATTGTAGAGCAAACAGAATATGCTGTTGAAGATGCAGATATTACATTACAATTAAAAGAACATTTTACCAAAGAATTAGAAAGTGGAAATGTTACCAAGCTTTTTAATGATATCGAATTGCCACTGGTTTCTGTTTTAACAGCAATGGAAATTGAAGGGATAAATCTGAATTCAGATTTCTTAAAGGAATTGTCTGTTGCATTGACTGATGATATAATCCGATTAGAAAAGAGCATATACGAGCAAGCGGGAGAAGAATTTAATATTGCTTCTCCAAAACAATTAGGAATTGTTTTGTTCGAAAATATGCAATTGGTGGCCAAACCAAAAAAGACGAAAACTGGGCAATATAAAACAGGAGAAGATATCTTATCTTTCTTGGCAAAAGACCATCAAATTATAAGAGATATTCAAGAATACCGTCAATATAAAAAATTACAAAGCACCTATGTAGATGCCTTGCCAAATGAAGTGAACCCAAAAACAAAAAGAATTCATACACAATATATGCAGGCTGTTGCTGCAACTGGACGTTTAAGTTCTAACAATCCTAATTTACAGAATATACCCATTAGAACAGAACGCGGACGAGAAGTGCGTAAAGCTTTTATCCCAAGAGATGAAAATTACGTTTTATTAGCGGCCGATTACAGCCAAATTGAATTGCGAATAATCGCTGCTTTAAGTGAAGAAGAAAATATGATAAATGCCTTTAAAAAGGGGGAAGATATTCATGCTTCCACCGCTGCAAAAGTATTTAATGTTCCTTTAAATGAAGTGACTCGCGAACAAAGAAGTAATGCCAAAACTGTTAATTTCGGAATTGTTTATGGCGTTTCAGCATTTGGGTTGAGCAACCAAACCGATTTAACTAGAAGTGAAGCCAAAGAATTGATTGACACCTATTATGAAACCTACCCTAAATTAAAAGCATACATGTCTGCCCAAGTAGATTTCGCAAGAGAACATGGGTATGTAGAAACCGTATTAAAAAGACGTAGGTACTTAAAAGACATCAATTCTAGAAATGCTATGGTTCGAAGTGGTGCTGAAAGAAATGCAGTAAATGCACCTATTCAAGGTTCTGCCGCAGATATTATAAAGCTAGCAATGATTCATATTTACAATAGATTTGAAAAAGAAGAATTTAAGTCTAAAATGTTATTACAAGTGCACGATGAATTGGTTTTTGATGCACATAAAGACGAATTAGAAATTATAAAACCGATTATAAAATACGAAATGGAAAATGCTTTTAAAATGGCTGTTCCTTTAGATGTAGAAATTGGTTTGGGGAAAAATTGGTTAGAAGCACATTAAAAACTTCAATTTTATACGTAATTTCACAACCGAATTATGAGCATTATTTCTAAAGACATACAAAAAGCAGTTCACTTATTAACGAATGAGGAATTGGTTGCAATACCTACTGAAACTGTATACGGTTTGGCAGGTAATATTTATAGCGAAAAAGCTGTTAAACGAATTTTTTCGACTAAAAAAAGACCTTTTTTTAACCCACTGATTGTTCATATTGCTGATGCAAATGCATTACAAACTATGACAACCCATATACCTGAAAAGGCAAAACTATTAGCGGATGCTTTTTGGCCGGGGTCTATGACATTGGTTTTAAAGAAGAGCGATATAATACCTGATATAATTACTGCTGGAAAAGACACAGTGGCTATTCGAGTACCAAATCATCGGGTAACTTTAGAACTATTAAAACAATTGCCTTTTCCTTTAGCCGCTCCAAGTGCAAATCCTTTTGGAAGTATCAGTCCTACAAAGCCAGAACATGTAGAGGGCTATTTTAAAAATGACATTCAGCTGATCTTAGATGGTGGCGCATGTTCAAACGGAATTGAATCTACCATTATTGGTTTTGAAAAAGAGACCCCCGTTATTTTCAGATTAGGTGCTTTAGCCATAGAAGATATTGAAGCAGTTGTTGGTAGCGTTTCTATCAAAAACAAAAAAGAAAAAAACCCAGATGCTCCTGGAATGTTGGCAAGACATTATGCGCCTTCAACTCAAACTTTTTTAGTAGATGATGTTGCTTCTAAAGTTAAAAAATATTCAACAAAAAAAATAGGTGTTCTTGTTTTCAAAGAGTCTTTAAATAATAGCTCTTTAACAGAGATAATTTTATCTAATACTGGATCTATGCAAGAGGCTGCATCAAAGTTATATGATTCTCTACATGAGTTAGATAGTCAAAAATTAGATGTAATTATTGCAGAGAAACTTCCTAATAACGGTATAGGAAAATCTATTAATGATCGATTGCAACGTGCTACTTTTACCATTTAACCTCATAATTGTAACCCTTGAATTATTTTCAAAACTTTAAAGAAGACATCTCTGAAATACCACTTCCAAAAAAATTTACATTCCCATTTTATTATGAGCCTCATGTTTTGGCAAAAATTGCTGTAAAAGAAGTACAAGAATACTTAGAAAATCAATCAGATTTTAAACATAATTTTGGACTGAATAACGATTCAGAGGAACTTGCTATTGGGAAAATGTTTGGGGTTTTAATCGTAAAAAACAAACAAAATGAAATCGGATATCTAGCGGCATTTTCCGGAAAATTAGCAGATAAAAGTTTACCAAAAAAGTTTGTCCCACCTGTTTTCAATATGAGAACTGATGGAAGCTTCTATTTAAAAGGAGAGGAAGAAATAAACCAAATAAATGCGCAATTAACTATTATAAAAAGAGATCAAACATATGTAACGTTAAAAAAATCGTTACAGAAAATAATAAAAAATATTGAAATCGATTTATCTCTAGAAAGAAGAAAGTTGAAAGTTCAAAAAGTTGAAAGAAAAGCTAGAAAAAAAATAGGTGAATCTACTTTACCTAATTCTGATTTTAATTCTCTTAACAAAAAATTAATCCAAGAGAGTTTTAACGATCAATTTTACCATAAAGAACTTCAGGAATATTATGAAGATAAAATTCATAAAAAAAGAGCAGTAGTTACTGTTTATGAAAATAAAATTGCATTGCTAAAAAAACAACGAAAAGAAAAATCTAATTATTTACAACAAACACTTTTTAGCAAATATGCTTTCTTAAATCAAAAAAAAGAAAAAGTAAGTCTATTAACTATTTTTAATAACCCGAAAGTAAAACCACCTGCTGGATCTGGTGAATGCTCTGCTCCAAAACTTTTAAACCATGCATTTTTAAATAATTTAACACCCGTTTGTATGGCAGAATTTTGGTGGGGAAAATCCCCGAATTCAGCAATTAGAAAACATAAAAACTATTACCCTGCTTGCCAAAGCAGGTGCAAACCCATTTTAAATCATATGCTAAAAGGAATTAAAATGGATGCAAATTTATTACTAGTAAATCTGGCAGAAAAACAAGATTTAGAAATTATTTATGAAGACGCTGCTTTGATTGTTGTAAATAAACCTACTGAATTTTTGTCTGTTCCCGGAAAGGATATTACCGATTCTGTTTATACTCGAATTAAGCAAAAATATCCAGATGCTACAGGTCCTTTAATTGTTCATCGATTAGACATGTCTACTTCTGGAATTCTTGTCCTTACCAAAACAAAAGAAGCAAATACAATTTTACAGAGTCAGTTTATCAATAGAACAATCAAAAAAAGATACGTTGCTTTATTAGATGGAAATATAACCGAAGATAAAGGAAGTATTAAACTTCCGTTACGAGTTGATTTAGAGGACAGACCGAAACAATTAGTAGATTTTAAATTTGGTAAAAATGCCGAGACAAAATGGGAAATTATCAAAAAAGAAAATAATAAAACTAGCGTTTATTTTTATCCAATTACCGGAAGAACACACCAACTAAGAGTTCATGCTGCTCATAAAGATGGATTAAACACTCCTATTTTAGGAGATGATTTATACGGAAAAAAAGAAGATAGATTGCATTTACATGCAGAGTTTATTGAGTTTTCGCATCCTTCAACAAACAAAACAATCAGTTTTACTGTTGCTGCTGATTTTTAAAAAAAAGAGAATTCAATTCCTAAAGAAATACTATCTAATCTGTCATTTTCGAAGCCAATAATCCCTTTTCTGTGAAAATCTAATCGAACAATTGTATTCCATCTACCTGTTCCTTTTACTTGTACACCCAAACCAAAACGATGGTAGCTCCCGTCTGGAAAACGTTTAGAGGGCCTCCACATTTTTCCATAACTTAATTCTGTAAAAAATTGATCTTCTTGATTTTCGGTGATGATATATTTCACACTACTGTAGGTTGGAAATGCACTTAGTGCATAATTCCAATGATAATCAAATCCACCGTTTATACTTATAGCGAATTTCTTTTTAAACTCGTAGCCAAAACCCATTCTAAGAAAGATTGCCGATGGGATTATGAGAGACTCTCCATCGTCTGGATCTAGGGTATAATGTTCGTTGATACCAAAAGTTAGGTTTGTTGCTCCTGTAAAGAATGGTTTTCCAAGTTTTTCTTGTGAAAAAGAAGTTGGTATTGTGGAATGAAATAAAAATAAGAAATACCATTTTTTCATATTAGAGTTTTGGAATACTGAAGATAAAGCAACAATTAGACCAACTATTATCAATAAAAAAATTAACTCTTCAATATTTTTAAAAATGCATCTCTATCAACTTCTTTCGCCCCCAAACTTTCTAAATGTTCATTGTAAATTTGGCAATCTATTAATGTGTACTCTTTGTTTTTGGCCAAGTATATAAATGCTAATTTTGAGGCATTAGAAACTTTGCTAAACATACTTTCCCCACAAAATATCGTATTTATTTCTAATCCATATAAGCCGCCAACTAATTGATTGTCTAGCCAAATCTCAATGGATTTTGCAACTCCTTTTTTGTGTAAATTAATGAAGGCCTGCTCCATCTCTCCGGTAATCCAAGTTCCATAACCATCATTTCTGTCAATATTTTTACAATTATAGATCACTTCTTTAAAAGCTTTATTTTCAGTTATTCTAAATTTATTTTTCTTGCTGATTTTTTGCATCGATTTTGATACTTTTAAATCATCAGGAAATAAAACCATTCTTTTATGAGGACAATACCAAACAATAGGTTCTCCTTCAGAATACCATGGGAAGATTCCGTTCTTATATGCATACATTAATCGTTCTTCTGTCAAATCCCCTCCCAAGGCAATAATACCGCCATCAGTTGTAGATTCGTATGAAGGGAACTCAATTTTATCTTTAAGCCAAATCATTTTATTTACTTTACTGCTAAAGTAATAAAATCAGAAAAATGTATGAATCTAAATTAATAGTTCATTTTATATAAATTAAGTTCTTATTTTTGTAAAATACTTTAGAAAAGTTAAATAAATAGAATGCCGAAAAGAAAAAGAATAAAAACGAAGAAAGAGATTGCTAAATTAATGCATAGCTATTATTCAAGAACTGGTTTTTATATGTTTATTTGGGAGAGTCTAAAAAAAGCTTTTATTCCTATTTTATCTGTTGTAATTCTTCTTTTTTTTGTGGACAGATATCTTTTTAATATTAACGAGGTTTTAGCATCTATTACAGAAGTCTTTTCTAAACTAGGTATTTTTTCATTTTTCTTTATCTCAGAAACATTATTTGGACTGGTTCCCCCAGAAATATTTATTGCTTGGACTAAAAAAACTTCAGAACCAATTTTAAATTTAACGATACTTGCTACACTGTCTTATTTTGGTGGATTATTATCTTATTTTATAGGTGAAAAATCTTTAAAAATAAGAGCTATTAAGACGTATTTAGAAGTAAAAATGGCGAAACATCTAAAAAACTCAAAAAAATGGGGAGGCTTTTTAATTTTAGTAGGAGCTTTATTACCTGTGCCCTTTTCAATTTCTTGTATGGCTGCTGGAATGATTAAATATCCATTTAAAAATGTAGTTTTATTTGGGTTATTTCGTTTTGCTAGATTTGCACTGTATGCATTGGCAATTTTTCAAGTTGTAGACTAAAAAATAATTACATTTGCTTTATGGGATTAACAAATAACGACATTTTAAAAAAACTACGTGTAGCTCATAAATTACGCGATACTGATATTGTAGAAATTTGTGCTTTGGTAGACTTTAAAGTAAGTAAAGGAGAATTAGGAGCTTTATTTAGAAATGAAGAACATCCAAAGTATATTGAATGTGGAGATCAAATTTTACGTAATTTTTTAAACGGTTTGGTCATTCATCTTCGTGGTCCAATGCCAAAAAAAGGAGAGAAAAAAAGTTAAATTATTAAAATCTATATATACAAAAAGAGTGCAAATTAAATTTGCACTCTTTTTGTATATATGTATCCTAAACTATTTTTTCTTAGAATGGTAAATCATCTGGTTCTTCATCTGAAACATTAGATGCTGGTTCAAACTGATCTACAGGAGGTAAATTACTAGCTGATGCAGCTGCTTGAGATAAATTTTCTATTCTCCATCCTTGGATAGAATTAAAGTATTTAGCTTCGCCTTGTGGATTGATCCATTCTCTACCTCTTAAATTGATAGATACTTTTACATCTTGTCCAACAGAATAATTGTTTAACAAATCACATTTGTCTTGCACAAATTCTATCATGATCATTTGTGGATATTGATCGTCTGTTGTGACTACTAATTCTCTTTTTTGAAATCCGTTAGCACCAAAAGTTTGAACGTCTCCAATGATTTTTACTTTACCTATAACTTCCATAATTTCTAATTTAATAAAAGCACTTTCCAAGCACTTTCTACATCATTCTTTTTTAAATACTCTTGAGCAAATGTATGTTTTTTTGTGGTTTCTAATCCAATAAACTCCGGGTGTTCTTTCCCAAAGTTATTAACAGTATCTTGAGTTGGGAATTGTGCTATATTACCTAACATTCCTAAATTATTTCCTGTTAAAACTGTACTATTTCTAATTACTGTTGGAATTAAATCAACACCAATTCCTAAAGTAGTAATAGGTTTCGGAATTTCGAAAAAACCATCTCTTGCTCTTGTATAATAACTTCCTCCAGCCCTTGCAACCAAATCAATTTTGTGTTGATCAATACTTCCATCATCAGCTAATACTTGTTCAGAAATATGCATTTTCACCACTTCACAAATAATTAAGTTCCCTGCTCCACCTTTCGTTCCGGTAAAAACAACATCTTTTACTTTACACTCAAATTGTACAGGAGATTCTGCAACTCTAAATGGCTTTATTTCATCTGATGGCAACATTGTAAATCCGGCTTTAACAAATTCATTGACCCGTTCAGGATACTCTGAACTACTCAAAGACATTTGTTGAACAATCGCATAATTTACCACATTTATAACAACTTCTTTGGTTGCCAATGCATTGTCTAAGGTATGCTTTGTAGTATTGTTTTTGACCCTTCTTGCTGGAGAAAAAATTAATATTGGTGGATTTGCACCAAAAACATTAAAAAAGCTAAAAGGAGATAAATTAGGATTTCCATCTACGTCAATAGTACTAGCAAAAGCAATAGGCCTTGGCGCAATGGCTCCTAATAGATAACCATGCAGCCTTTTTGTAGAAATGTCTTTTGGATGAATAGAAAGCATACATAAAATATTTGATACGTAAAGATACTATCAAATCTTTAAATGAGTTATATCGTTGAAACCTTTATATTTGTTTTGATGAATTTTTTAACAAACAACATTTTATTTAGACGCATAGCGATCTTAATATCTTTAATTATTGTTTCATTAATATTATGGAACACCTATACGTTCTTTCAAAAATTTAAACAGGAAGAACGCATTAAAATGGAAATTTTAGCAACTGCTCAAAAAGAAATTGCTACCAATATAGACTTAAATGCAAATGTAGATTTACCCCTAAAAGTAATTGAGAGTAATAGCAATATTCCGATGATTTTGGTAAATGAAAAAGGAACAATAGAATATTTTCAAAATCTCGATTCTATAAAATCTTTAAATCCAAAATATTTAGAAAATCAATTGGCAAAAATGAAGGTCGAAAATGAGCCAATTAAAGTCAGTTACAATGGAAAAAACATACAGTTTATTTATTATCGGAATTCAGACTTATTAAATAAACTAACGTATTACCCGATCGCTTTAATTTTTATTTTATTGCTATTTCTGAGTGTTATATATATGTTTTATAACGCTAATAAAGTTGCTGAAACCAATAAGCTTTGGACAGGAATGGCAAAGGAAACAGCCCATCAAATTGGCACACCCTTGTCCTCTCTTTTGGGATGGATTGCTATTTTAAAAATGGAAAAAATAGAAGATAAATATGTTGAAGAAATAGAAAAAGATGTTTTTAGATTGAATACAATTGCAAATCGTTTTTCTAAAATTGGCTCAAAACCAGAATTGAAAAAAGAAAATATTGTTGCCCAAACCAAACAAGCTTTTGACTACTTAGAGTCGAGAAGTTCTAAGCAGATTTCATTCGAATTTAGGGCTGTAAATAATGAAATTTACACCAACATAAATAAAGAATTATTTGGTTGGGTTATAGAAAATCTCATTAAAAATTCTATGGATGCCATGTTGGGAAAAGGCCACCTGTTATTAACAATAGAAAATACTTCTAAAAAAGTAAAAATTACAATTTCTGACACAGGAAAAGGAATTCCAAAAAAACTTTATAGGCAAATTTTTAAACCCGGTTTTACTACAAAAAAAAGAGGATGGGGATTAGGGCTGTCTCTTTCTAAACGTATTGTAGAAGATTATCATAAAGGAAGCATATTTGTACAAAAATCTGAAATTGATAAAGGAACTTCTTTTCATATTCTGCTAGATTTAATTTAATCAAAATTATCCGAAATACTTTCAGCTAAAGAAATAAACTCATCATTTGTCAACTTTACTTTTTCTGTAAATTGAATGTCTGCCATTGCATTTAAAGGAATTAAGTGAACATGAACGTGAGGAACTTCTAAACCAATAACACTCATTCCTATTCTATTACAAGAAATTGCTTTCTCTAATGCTTTTGCCACCCTGTAAGTGAAATCCATTAGGTTTTTATAGTCTACTTTAGTTAAATCAAAAATTTTATTTTCCTCTTTTTTCGGAACTACCAAAGTATGTCCTTTCGCATTCGGATTAATATCTAAAAAAGCAATAAAATTATCGTCTTCTGCAATCTTATAACAAGGAACTTCTCCCTTAATTATTTTTGTAAAAATACTCATGTTGTTTGTAATTTGTTGAATAGTAAATATAAAAAAGAATTCGAGCTTTAGCGATGCTAAAACCCGAATTTATAATAAAATCTGCAATTAATTTATTATCTAGAAATAGCTACCACTTCAAATTTCATAATTCCGTTTGGAACTTGAATTTCTACAATATCACCTACTTCTTTACCTAATAAACCTTTACCTATTGGGGAATTTACAGATAATTTTCCGTTTCTAACATCAGTTTCAGAATCTGCTACTAATGTGTAAGAAAACTCCATTCCATTTACTGTATTCTTAATTTTTACTATTGAATGAATTAATATTTTGGAAGTATCTAACTGAGATTCATCAATAATTCTGGCATTTGAAATTACATTTTTTAATTTTGCTATTTTAAATTCTAAATGCGATTGCTCTTCCTTCGCAGCATGATACTCCGCATTTTCACTTAAATCCCCTTTATCTCGTGCATCTGCAATTTCTTGGGTTACTCTTGGACGCTCAACTTGCTCAAGTTGAACCAATTCATCTTTCAACTTCTTCAATCCTTCAGCGGAATAATAAGATATATCACTCATTTTATTTTGTTTAAAATTCGTCAACTTTAATTAATAAATTAGTTAAATCTACCAAAGAAATACACTATTATTTATTAAAACACCCGTTATGGGTTAAAATTTAAAAAATCTCATTACCTAAAAGAGGAATGAGATTGTCTTACAAATATACAAAATATTTGTAAATTGCCATTGGTATTTTAGTAATGAAAGATTTTTATGGTAAAGAAAACACTTCTTATCTTTTGCTTTTTAGTATTTGTAAATTGTACTAATAATGACGATTTAAATAATTGCATACAATCTTTACCTTTAAATTACACAACAGATTTAAACAATCCTCAATTATTAAATGCATTAGTCCCCGGTGGTTTTGTTGAACTTTCTGGTGGTTCAAAGGGAATCCTTTTAGTAAATGTAAATGGTAGTGAGTTTGTTGCTTACGACAAATTATGTCCTGTAAATGATTGTAATATACCAATGGTTTTTGAAAGAGGCATTGTTTTAAAGTGTACATGCGATAATAGCGAATATGGAATTGGAAAAGGCATAGGAGGTGCTCCACAAACTGAGGGTTATAATTGCCCAGCTATAGAATATAGAGTTATAAAAAACGGAACAGTACTTCGAATCACAAATTTTTAATAGCATACATAATTTAAGTTGCTTATTTTTGTCAAAACACAACTATAGATAACGTGAAAAATTATTTTTCTTCAAACTTTAAACTTGGGATTCTTGGAGGTGGCCAACTAGGAAAAATGCTTTTGGCAGAAACTCAAAAATTTGATATTCATACTTCAATTCTAGAAAGTAATAAAAATGCGCCGTGTGCCGAAATTTGTAATGAATTTGTTGTTGGAGATTTATTAGATTTTAATGCAGTTTATCACTTTGGAAAAAAAGTAGATATCCTAACCATTGAAATTGAAAATGTAAATCTTGATGCATTAGATAAATTGGAAGACGAAGGTGTCAAAATTTATCCGAAACCAAAAGATTTACGAATAATTCAGAGTAAAGCAAGACAAAAACACTTTTATGTGGATAATAATATTTCTACAGCTCCCTTTTCTCATTATGCATATTTAGAGGAATTAATTCATTCTTACGAAAATAATATTATTACGTTTCCTTTTGTGTGGAAAGCTGCACGTTTTGGGTACGATGGAAATGGGGTGAAAATTGTAAGAAATTTAGACGATTTAGGTAGTTTACCAAATGTTGAATGCATTACTGAAGAGTTAATTCCTTTTAAAAATGAACTGGCGGTAATTGTTGCTAGGAATAAAGACGGTGAAACGAAAACATATCCAGTTGTTGAAATGGAGTTTCACCCGGAAGCAAACCAAGTAGAATATGTACTTTGCCCTGCAAGAATAGACTCTAAAATTGCGGAAAAAGCAAGAGAAGTTGCTTTAAAAGTAGTCAACGATTTAGATTTTGTAGGTCTTCTAGCCGTTGAAATGTTTCAAACAATAGACGATAAAATACTGGTAAATGAAGTTGCTCCAAGACCACATAATTCTGGTCATTATTCTATTGAGGCGAGTTACACCAATCAATTTGAGCAACATTTAAGAAGTATTTTAAATCTTCCTTTAGGAAATACCGAAAGTAAAGTTGCCGGAATTATGGTTAATTTAGTTGGTGAAGAAGGGTTTTCTGGTGCTGTAGTTTATCAGAATATAGCTGAAATTTTAAAGATTAATGGTGTTACCCCTCATATTTATGGAAAAAAAGAAACACGTCCTTTTAGAAAAATGGGGCATGTTACTATTGTAAATTCTGATATTAATAAAGCGAGAGAAATTGCACAAAAAGTGAAGGAAACGATTCGAGTAGTTTCAAAATAAATTTTATACTAAATAAGTTCCTGTTTGTGCAGGAAGACAATGATAAATTATGGTAGGAATAATAATGGGAAGTGATTCTGATCTTCCAATAATGCAAGAAGCGATTGACATTTTAGAAGGTTTTGACATTCAAATAGAAGTAGATATTGTTTCTGCTCACAGAACTCCAGAAAAATTAGTTGACTATTCTAAAAGTGCTCATAAAAGAGGTATTAAAGTCATCATTGCTGGCGCTGGTGGCGCTGCGCATTTACCAGGAATGGTTGCTTCTATGAGTCCTTTACCAATAATAGGAGTTCCTGTAAAAAGTAGAAATTCAATTGATGGCTGGGATTCTATTTTATCAATTTTACAAATGCCAGGTGGTGTTCCGGTAGCAACTGTAGCTCTAGATGGTGCAAAAAATGCTGGAATTTTAGCGGCACAAATTATTGGTACCTCGGACAGCTGTGTTCTCGATAAAATTATAGCTTACAAAGAAGGTTTAAAGTTAAAAGTTGAAGAGGCTTCTTTAAAGGTTAGAAAGTAGTTTTAACAACAATAGGTATTATTTTAAGCAACAAATTTTTATATCAATTCATTGAAAATATGAATCCACTTTTACAAGATTTCAACACCCCTCCTTTTTCTAAAATTTCAAATACGGATTACAAACCTGCTATTCAAAGAGCTATTGAAATTGCAAAAGAAGAAATCGATACAATTATTTTTAATGCTGAAGCAGCAACTTTTGAAAACACGACAGTAGCTTTAGATTTTACTGGAAAAAAATTAGATAGAATTACAAGTATCTTTTTTAATTTGAATGCTGCCGAAACAAACGACAAAATTCAGAAAATTGCACAAGAAATCTCTCCTTGGCTTAGTGAATTTAGCAATGACATTAAGTTAAATGTTGAGTTGTTTTTAAGAGTAAAATCGGTTTTTGATACTCGATCTACTTTACAACTAACTCCTGAACAAAGTATGCTTTTAGATAAGCAATACAAGGGATTTGCAAGAAATGGCGCTAATTTAAATGATCCTGATAAAAGAAAACTTCGGGAAATTGATACCAAACTATCTAAATTGTCTTTACAATTTGGAGAAAATGTCTTGGCAGAAACGAATGCATTTGAAATGCATTTAACTAATGAAAACGACTTAGCCGGCTTACCAGACAGCGTGAAAGAATCTGCAAGAGAAGTTGCAAAATCTAAAGAAAAAAAAGGATGGGTTTTTACACTAGACCACCCAAGTTATGTTCCTTTTTTAACCTATGCAGACAAGAGAGAATTGCGAAAAAAAATGGCAATTGCTGCAGGTAAAAAAGCTTTTCAAAACAATGAATTTAATAATGAGAAAATTGTTTTAGACATTGTAAATCTTCGGCATCAAAGAGCAAGCTTATTGGGGTATAAAACACATGCTCATTTTGTATTAGAAGAAAGAATGGCAGAATCACCTGAAAAAGTAATTGAGTTTTCAAACAACCTATTAGAAAAAGCAAAGCCTGCAGCCATAAAAGAGTTTAAAAATTTAGAAAACTATGCAAAAAAAATAGATAAAATTGACCAACTTCAAAAATGGGATGGCGCCTATTATTCAGAAAAATTAAAGAAAGAATTATATGATTTGGATCAAGAACTTTTAAAACCCTATTTTAAGTTAGAAAATGTAATTGATGGTGTTTTTATAATTGCAAGTAAGCTATACGATTTAAGATTTGAAGAAGTTTTTAATATCGATACCTATCATAACGATGTAAAAACGTACAATGTAACTGATTCTAAAGGTGATTTTGTGTCGGTATTTTATGCAGATTTTCATCCAAGAGAAGGAAAAAGAAACGGTGCGTGGATGACCTCCTATAAAGCACAACAAATTAAAAATAAAATAAACGAACGCCCACAAGTTTCTATTGTTTGTAATTTCACAAAACCAACAGAAACGAAACCTTCTTTGCTTACCTTTAATGAAGTTACTACCTTGTTTCATGAATTTGGTCATGCGCTTCATGGAATGTTAGCAGACACTACCTATGGTAGTTTGTCTGGAACCTCAGTATCATGGGACTTTGTGGAATTACCGAGTCAAATTTTAGAAAATTGGTGTTACGAAAAAGAAGCACTAGAACTCTTTGCAAAGCATTATGAAACTGGTGAAGTGATTCCAATGAAATATGTAGAAAAAATTAAAGAATCTGCAAGTTTTCACCAAGGAATGCAAACATTAAGACAACTTAGCTTTGGTCTTTTAGATATGAAATGGCATGGTCAAAATCCATCAAAAATAGATTCTATAAAAGAATTCGAAAACGAAGCTTTTGCCACTACAAAATTATATCCAGATGTTTCAGAAAACTCTATGAGTACAGCTTTTTCTCATATTTTTCAAGGAGGCTATTCTGCAGGGTATTATTCTTATAAATGGGCAGAAGTCCTAGATGCAGATGCTTTTGAATATTTTTTAGAAAAAGGCATTTTCAATAAAGAAGTAGCTACTAAGTTTAAAGAAAATATACTCTCTAAAGGTGGAACAGAAAAGCCCATGTCTTTGTATAAACGCTTTAGGGGAAAAGCACCGAAACCTGAAGCTTTGCTAAAAAGAGCGGGGCTCTTATAAAAATTACTAACTTTCTAGTAATCAATTCTTGTTCATCACTCTTTTTCATTTTTTCTCAAACTATGTTAATAGATTGCTTGAAGAAAGCTATTTTTCGACAAATTTTTTTTTTTGGACTTTAAAAAGGGTAACTTAAATAGATAAATATTATTGATGTTTTTATTAATCCCCCGTTATTATGAAAAAAATAGTATTAATATGTTGTTGTATTACATCAACTTTTTTTGGCAACCCCCAAAATATCGAAATTTCTTTTCAACAAGACGCTCGACTTCTTCTGGTTGGAGACACAAAAAAAAATGATCCTTTAACTTTAAACTTACTAGCTAAAGTAGAAATACCTATTTTAAGGTTCAAAAAAGACCACATCTCAATTTACCCTTCGGTTGAATATGCAAATTTAGTGGGTGGTGATTTCCAACGCTACTCATTTGGAGCTGCCTATACCGTAAAAAAAATCTACGGCAAAATTGGAGCTACTGCATTTTTTGATGTTGGAAATATTTATCGACAAAAAAGAAGTTTTTTTAGTCTTAGTGCAACTGGTGAATTAAGTTACAAACTTAATGATTGGTTAAAAATTATCGGCACACAACAACTAACTCAGAGAAATGACTTAAAAATATTATACAACTCTAAAAAGGAGTTCTTAATTAGTGGTTTTTTTGGTTTAAAATTCTCGTTTTAGATAAACAATGCCTAAGAAATTGTTCTGTAAAGAATTTATTTGCTACTTTTCTTTTAAATTAAAAGGCAAGCTAACAAATATCTTTGTTCTTCTCTGCAATCCATTTACTCAAGTATTTCGTAGCATGTAATGTTTGATGTTGTAGTAAAGCACCTAAAAAGTTATGAGTTCTATGTTTGTCTAAAGTATCTTGAGTTTTATATATTTGATTGATAAAAGGAGTGCTCAATTGCTCTTTATTATAAATATAATTGATAATCTCTATGCCTTTTTTTTGTGCATTTTCCCAAGTTGATTTATTTCTATATAATTCTGCTGACATTAATGCAAAATCAGAAAAATTATCTTCAACAAAACCATTCCAAGGAAAATTACCACACATTCCTTCTGCTCCGATTTCAGTAGTTACACTTGGTGTACCACAAACCATAGCTTCCGTTAGTTTACCTTTTATGCCTGCTCCAAAACGTAATGGTGCTAAAACTACTTTTGCCTTTTTTACCACTTCTTGTGCATCTTCTACAAAACCTTTAATAATGAAACCCTCTTTTTTGTTGTGTAATTGTTGAACTTGAGGTGTAAGATAAGCACCATAAATATGTATTTCTGCTTTAGGAAGCATTTCTCTAATTTTGGTCCAAACCTCTTTTTTCAAGGTAATAACAGCATCGACATTAGGTTTATGAAAAAAATTGCCAACAAATACAAAATGATTTCTTTCTTGAAAAGGGATCCATTTTTTAATTTGATGTTCATAAATTTTATCTATTAAAAAAGGCAAATAATATAAAATTCTATCGTCAATATTAAAAACGTTTTTCAATAGATCCATTTCAAAAGTTGAGATGATTAAAGATAAATCGCATCTCAATATTGATGCAATTTCTCTTTTTGTATCTTCAGATTTCAACAACGCTTCCGTTGAAAATTTTTGTCCCTTTTTTAATTGTTGATGTCTTATTTTACGTAAAAAATGTAAATCTTCAGTATCTAAAATTCGAATTGCATTTGGACAATTTTCTGCAACTCGCCAGCCAAATTGTTCTTCCATCATAAAACGGTCAAATAGAACAATAGTTGGCTGTAAGTCTTTTATAAAATCATCAAAAGAAGTGTTATTTAATTGTATTGAAACTTCGTCAACTCCGATAGAAGTAAGACTTGTTGCTTTATCACTCTTTTGAGCAGGAGAAACAAAGGTTACTTTCCAGTTTTGTTTTAAAAACTGTTCAATAATTTGCAACATTCTACTTCCTGCAGCTGAAGAATTGGGCTCTACCCAAACATATCCAATAATTAAGACTTGTTGTTTAATCAATTATTCTAAATTCATTTGAAGCTTATAATCAGCTTGTACCTTTTTACCCCAGACAACTACTGCATCAATTTGCTCTTGTGTTAAATTCGCTTCAGAGTGCGTCCAAGTATAAGATCGAAGAGGCATTTCTCCTTCTTCAACTTCTTCATACAATTCGTCCATTTTATGCGCTTTCTTTTTTAAAGAGTATTCGTTCCATTTAGAAAAGTTTAAATGCTTTTTACCATCTTTAACATGGCTTGCTAGCCAATAATTTATAGGCGTAATATCATTATACCAAGGATATGCCGTTTTACTAGAATGGCAGTCGTAACAAGTAGCTTCTAAAATTTTTTTTACATTTTCTGGCGGGTTTGTTTCTGCAATAAAACTAGCTACAGAAGTTAAATCCCCTTCATTCTTTTCAGGTCCAAAAAACTGAGCAACGATTAGAGCGAATAATATAAAGTAACCTAATTTTTTTAGTATTTTCATTGGATAAATTTTAAGATGTATAAGATAGTAAAACTACTAAATTCTGACTTTATTTTGTGAAAATATCCGTATTTTTGTAAATTATTGATCTAAAATCAAGCCGTAAAGGTTCTAGATTACACAAAATAAACGAATTCATGAAATACGATATTATAGTAATTGGTTCTGGCCCTGGAGGATACATTTCTGCAGTTAGAGCATCACAACTAGGTAAAAAGGTAGCAATTATTGAAAAATATTCAACTTTGGGTGGTACCTGTTTAAATGTAGGTTGCATTCCTTCTAAAGCTTTATTGGATTCTTCTCACCATTATTACGATGCTGTTCATCATTTTAAAGAACATGGCATTTCAGTTGAAAAGACCTCTTTCGATTTTAGTAAAATGGTTGAAAGAAAAGCTAAAGTTGTAGAAACCACAACAGGTGGGATTAAGTATCTAATGGACAAAAATAAGATTGATGTATTTGAAGGATTAGGTTCTTTTCATGATGCTACGCATGTAAAGGTTTCAAAAAATGATGGTACTGAAGAAGTACTTGAAGGAACGAATATCATTATTGCAACAGGTTCAAAACCATCAACATTGCCTTTTATATCTCTTGACAAAGAACGTGTTATCACTTCTACTGAAGCTCTAAAACTACCTGAAGTCCCAAAACATTTAATTGTAATTGGTGGAGGTGTTATTGGTTTAGAACTAGGTTCTGTTTATAAGCGTTTAGGAGCAGACGTTACTGTAATTGAATATATGGACAAAATTGTTCCGGGTATGGATACTGATGTTTCAAAAGAATTGCAAAAAGTATTCAAAAAACAAGGCATTAAATTTGCAACCAGCCATAAAGTAACTTCTGTAAAAAGAAATGGAAATACCATTGTTGTAAAAGCGACTGATAAAAAAGATAGGGAAATTGAATTTTCTGGAGACTATTGTCTGGTATCTGTTGGAAGAAAAGCATATACAGAAGGGTTGGGATTAGAAAAAATTGGCGTTGAGGTAACAGAACGTGGTCAGATTTCTGTAAACAACCATTTACAAACAAACATTTCTAACATTTATGCAATTGGTGATGTTGTTAAAGGCGCAATGTTAGCTCATAAAGCAGAAGAAGAAGGTGTTGTTGTAGCAGAATATTTAGCGGGTGAAAAACCTCATATTAATTATAATTTAATTCCTGGTATTGTTTATACTTGGCCAGAAGCTGCTGCAGTTGGTAAGACTGAAGACGAATTAAAAAAAGCAAAAATTGATTATAAAACTGGTAAATTTTCTATGAGAGCTTTAGGAAGATCTAGAGCAAGTGGAGATATTGACGGTTTTGTAAAAGTTTTAGCTGATAAAAATACAGATGAAATTTTAGGAGTTCATATGGTTGGAGCACGTGTAGCAGATTTAATTATGGAAGCTGCAGTTGCTATGGAATTTAGGGCGTCTGCTGAAGATCTAGCAAGAATCTGTCATGGCCATCCAACCTATTCAGAAGCTGTAAAAGAAGCTGCAAAAGCAGCTTGGGACGGAAAACCTTTAAATGCATAAAGATAAGTATAGACCTTAAAAAGCAACCTAATTAGGTTGCTTTTTTTGTATCTAGAATTCGTATTTTTACAAAAATATGCAAAGAACAATTCGATCCTTTACCATTATTGATATTCATAAATTCAAATCGAATTTACTCAATTGGTCGCAACAGTTTGAAACCACTATCTGGTTAGACTCTAACGAACACAATAAAAAGTATTCTTCGTTTGACTGTGCTATAGCTGTTGAAGAATTTACATCCATTAAAACCGACTATTTTAACGCTTTTGAAAAACTAAAAGAATATCAAAGTAGTACCAAAGATTATATTTTTGGGTATATCAGTTATGATGTAAAAAATGATACAGAACAACTTTCTTCTAACAATTTTGATGGTTTAGATTTTGCTGACTTATACTTTTTTCAACCACAAAAACTAATTTTCATCAAAGGAAACACTGTTGAATTTCACTATTTAAAAATGGTTAATGATGAGATTGAAAGTGATGTGGAAGAAATTAAAAAGTTTAAGAATCTAAAAAAACAGAAATCTACTTTCGATATCAAAATAAAGCATAGATTACACAAAGACGAGTATCAAGCCAAAGTATCTAAAATTTTAGAACATATTCAACGGGGAGATATTTACGAAGCTAATTTTTGCCAGGAGTTTTATGCCGAAAATACAAGTATCAATCCAATTGAAGTATACAAACATCTCAACCAAATTTCTGAACCTCCGTTTGCTGCGTTTGTAAAATTAGATACCCAATATATATTATCTGCTTCACCAGAAAGGTATCTCAAAAAAGAGGGTTTAAAAGTAATTTCACAGCCCATAAAAGGAACTGCAAAACGTTTTAGTAGCAAAGCTGATGACGATCAAATTGCTTATAATTTATCGAGAGATGAAAAAGAACGGTCAGAAAACGTAATGATTGTAGATTTGGTTAGAAATGATTTATCTAGAACCGCAAAAAAAGGGTCTGTAAAAGTAGAAGAATTATGCAAAGTCTATTCTTTTAAACAAGTGCATCAGTTAATTTCTACTGTTGCTTCTGAGATTAAAGAAAACACACATGTTATAGACATCATCAAAGATACATTCCCAATGGGAAGTATGACGGGAGCACCAAAAGTTTCTGCAATGAAAATTATTGAAGAATTAGAAGAAACCAAGCGCAGTCTATTCTCTGGAACGATAGGCTATTTTACACCCGAAGGAAATTTTGATTTTAATGTTATTATTAGAAGTATTTTATACAACGAAGAGAAAAAATATGTTTCTTATTCTGTTGGAGGAGCAATTACAGCGAAATCAACTCCAGAAAAGGAATATGAAGAATGCCTGCTAAAAGCAAAAGCGATGCAACACGTTTTGCTGAATACAACATAAAGATTATGATTATAAATCAAGAAGAGCTTTTTCAAAACACACTTAATCAACTAAAAGCAAAACCAACGGAACAGAATATGTTTACTCTATTTTTAGAACTGTATGCTGAAGAATGGAAACAACTAAAAATTACATTTTCTAAATTTAACAGAAGTAAAAAATTTGGAAAAACGATTCCATTACCAAAACCAGAAGCCTCTCTGAGAAAAGAGATTCGAATTTGGTTAAAATCTAAAATTTAATTTATGTATTTTTGAGGAGTAATGATTCAAAAAATCTCAAACCACATTAATAGTAACCTTCCTTTTTTAAAGGGTAAAAAACTATTGGTGGCGATTTCTGGAGGCATTGATTCTGTAGCTTTAACATATCTCCTATCAGAATTAGATTTTAATATTTCATTAGCGCATTGCAACTTTAATCTTCGTGAAAAAGAGAGTGATTTAGATGAAGATTTTGTAAAAAAACTAGGAAACAAATTAGATATAGCTGTTTTTACAACACAATTTAACACAGAGGCATTTGCTAAAGAAAATAAGCAATCCACTCAAATAGCAGCTAGAAGTTTGCGCTATAGTTGGTTTCAAAAACTCGAAAAAAAACATTCTTTTGATTACGTTTTAACGGCACATCATGCAGATGACAATCTAGAAACTTTTTTAATTAATTTAACTCGAGGGAGTGGTTTAGATGGATTAACAGGAATCCCTGAAATTAATGGACGTATTGTACGTCCGCTTTTAAGATTTTCACGCAAAGAAATTTTAACTTTCATCAAAGAAAATAAGATTGACTGGAGAGAAGATAAAAGTAATGCCCAAACAAAATATATTAGAAATAAAATTAGACATAAAGTTGTTCCTATTTTAAAAGAAATTAATCCTAGCTTATTAAATACCTTTGCAAAGACAGCAGAATATTTAAAAGAAAGTCGGCATATTATTGAAGACAGAATTAAAAAAGTATCTTCAGAAGTTCTTACTATAGATAAGAATATGATGGCAATTAATATTCAAAAATTAGAGAAATTATCCAATCCAAAAGCATATTTATATCAGCTTTTAAAAGTATATAATTTCACAGAATGGAATGATGTTTACAATTTACTCTCTGCTCAATCTGGGAAACAGGTTTTATCTAAAACACATACTTTACTCAAAGACAGAAAGTCTTTAGTACTTTTTAAAAATATCTACTCCAATAATATCGAAACAATTTTCATTCAAGAAAATGAACCAGAAATTACAAAACCAATTCATTTAAAAATTGAAATTGTTAGAGAAAAATCGAGAAAAAACAGGGAAACAATTTTTATTGATAAAGAAAAATGTATTTTCCCATTACAACTCAGAAAATGGCAAAATGGTGATTTTTTCTATCCTTCAGGAATGAGTGGAAAAAAGAAACTTAGCAAATACTTTAAAGATGAAAAATTTTCGCTTTTAGAAAAACTAAATACTTGGCTACTCTGCAACAACAATAATGATATTATTTGGATTGTAGGCCATCGAGAAGATTCTCGTTTTGAAATGACTGCACAAACAAATTCGCTTTTTAAAATCTCTTTACACCACAATCTTTCCGTTTAAAAAAGAACAAAATCAATAAACAAGAACAAAAAATAAACATTTCCACAAAAAAAATGAAAATTTATATCGTTTTCGTAAAAAAATAAGCAATTATTCACAAAAAGGTAGGTTTTATGATTTCTGTTTTTTGTAATTTTATTGCGAAAAATTAGAGCAAAATGAACAACTTACCTAAGTTAGAAAGATTTAATCAAAATGTACTATCTAAATATAAAATTTATAATAGTATTTTTACCACCCTCCCTTTTGATACTATCGATGATACAGGAGTTTTATTACCTCTCTTACATAAAGTTTGTAAAAAAGGATTTAAATTAGAAAAAAACCCTACAGAAATTGTTGATCATTTTTTTCAGAAATACCAAGAAAACCCGACTGAAAAAGAAAAAGTAGATTTACTTTTCCGTTTCATTCAATTTATTGAAAGACAAGTTGTTTTATTCGATGCTGTAGAAGATGCTGCATTTCCTGTTGTAAATAACATGAATGGTTTTGGTACCCTTAGAAATTCTAGAGAATCAGCGCTACTTAATAATAAAAAAGACGAACTAAAAGCCTATCTAGAAGACTTTAAAGTACGTATAGTATTAACGGCACATCCAACACAATTTTATCCAGGATCCGTTTTAGGAATTATTACAGATTTAGACAAAGCGATTCAAAATGACGATTTGCTATTGATAAAAAAGTTATTGGCTCAGTTAGGAAAAACACCTTTCTATAAAAAAGAAAAACCAACTCCTTTTGATGAGGCTGTGAGCTTAATTTGGTATTTAGAGCATGTATTTTATCATTCTGTTCCTAAAATATATAATTATATCCAACATCACATTTATGATGGTGAACCGATAGAAAATGAAATTATTGATCTAGGTTTTTGGCCAGGTGGAGATAGAGATGGAAACCCTTTTGTAACAACAAAAATTACATTAGACGTCGCAGAAAGACTTCGTCGAACTATCTTAAGAAGTTACTATAGAGATATTAGACGTTTAAAAAGACGTTTTACTTTTGATGGTGTTCAAGAGATCTTAGCTCGTGTAGAAAAAAGATTATACAAACATGTTGTTAGAAGTTATACTAAAGTTAATTTTTCTCAAAATATTCTTTTGAAGGAATTGTATGCAGCAAGGGAAATTATTGTAAATAATCATCAATCCTTGTTTGTGGAAGAATTAAATGACGTTATTAATAAAGTAAGGATTTTTGGATTCCATTTTGCAACTTTAGATATTAGACAAGATAGTAGAGTGCATCATCAAGCATTTACGCAAATTGTAAAAGATCTTCATAAAGTGGGTGACACCACTTTTCCAAAAAATTATTTAACGCTTTCTGAACAAGAACAAATTGATGTTTTGTCAGTTACAAAAGGGAATATTGATACAAAAATTTTAACAGATGAAACTTCTGTTAAAACAATTGAATCCATTTATGCTTTAAAAGAAATTCAGCACAGAAATGGAGAGCGTGGGGCAAATCGTTACATTATTAGTAACAACCAAACGGCTTTAAATGTTATGGAAACATTTGCAATGTTAAATTTGTGTGGTTTTGAAAATGAATTACCAGTAGATGTCATTCCGCTTTTTGAAACTGTAGAAGATTTAGAAAATGCAGAAGATGTTATGCGTTCTTTGTATTCTAACCAAGCATACAGACACCACGTCTCTAAAAGAAAAAACAAACAAACAATTATGCTTGGCTTTTCTGATGGGACAAAAGATGGTGGTTATTTAATGGCAAACTGGGGTATTTTTAAAGCAAAAGAAGCTTTAACTAAAGTTTCAAAAGAATTTGACATTGAAGTGATATTCTTTGACGGACGTGGTGGACCACCAGCACGTGGAGGAGGAAAAACACACCAATTTTATGCCTCTTTAGGACCAACAATAGAAGACAAAGAAATTCAATTAACAATTCAAGGACAAACAATTAGCTCTAACTTTGGTACGCTAAATTCATCTCAATTTAACTTAGAACAATTATTAAGTTCTGGTATTAAAAATGAAGTTTTTAATAAAGACCAATTAAATAATAAACATAGAGAATTAATCAATGACATGGCCTCTACTAGTTACCAAACCTATGTAGATTTTAAAAATCATCCTAAATTTTTACCGTATTTAGAAAAAATGAGTACGTTAAAATATTATGCAAAAACAAATATTGGAAGTAGACCTAGCAAACGTTCTAATTCTGATACCCTAGATTTTTCTGCTCTTAGAGCAATCCCTTTTGTAGGAAGTTGGAGCCAATTAAAACAAAATGTTCCTGGTTTTTTTGGTCTTGGAACCGCACTTAAAAAATACGAAGACGCAAATAAATTTGATGAAATCATTGAATTTTATAATTCTTCAGATTTTTTTAGAACACTTCTAGAAAACAGTATGATGAGTCTTACAAAATCATTTTTTGGTTTGACTTCTTATATGGCTGATGATTCAGAGTTTGGAGAGTTTTGGAAATTAATTTACACAGAATATCAAACTACAAAAAGACTACTTCTAAAACTTACAGGTCACAAAGAATTGATGGAAAACTTCCCTGTAGGAAAAGCATCGATAGAGGTAAGAGAAGACATTGTACTCCCGCTGTTAACCATTCAACAATTTGCTTTAAAGAAAATTCAAGAACTTCAAAAAACAAATGGGAGCTCTGAAGAAATTGAAGTGTATGAGAAAATGGTCATGCGATCACTGTTTGGAAATATTAACGCAAGTAGAAATTCTGCTTAAATTATATCTCGAAGAGGTCTTTAATTTTAGACCTCTTCACTTAGTATGAAAAAATATTATTTTCTTTTTCTTATGGTAGTTGTTTGTGATTTTTGTTTTTCACAAACTCAAAATGAGGCGAATTTGACTACCATGCCTCTAGGTATTTATTCCTACTCTTCCCTAAAGCTAAAGAATTTTAATACAGTTTATTCACCTATCCAAAAAAGTATCAATACGAAACCAACGTATACATTTATTCCTGTTTCTTCTAAAAAAATAAAGCAACACAGATTTCTAATCTCTGATGACAACCTCATTAGCAAACCTTCCCAATTTATTTATGACGACTATAAAAGTTATCGAGATGAAAATCTTTTAAAAGGTTTTATTCAAAAGTATGATATCACAAGATGGCGCCGTTGTAATTTTAGACAACCCTTACTTAATTAAAAAAAATTCTTTACATTTAAAGAAAAAATGCTCGTAAAAGTCTATGGTTCAGCAGTCTTTGGGATTGAT